>Ga0105046_10008586_pt1 | contig 16046 bp, 12 predicted proteins | sample MAT03_FD_78385 | JGI IMG/M metagenome (GOLD analysis project Ga0105046, IMG submission 78385) | Freshwater microbial communities from Lake Fryxell liftoff mats and glacier meltwater in Antarctica - MAT-03 (megahit assembly) | ecosystem: Environmental > Aquatic > Freshwater > Ice > Liftoff...
CGCATCGCGCAGCATCTCCAAGGCGTCCAGCCCCCAGAAGTGCCGGCCTGCAAGCTCGAAGCCCGGCACGCCAAAGACACCGCTGTCGATCGCTTGCTGGGTGCGCTGGTGCAAGGCCAGCTTGATGGCTGCGCTGTCCGGGTCCTGGTTTGGCGCCAATTGGGACCGCAGCGCGGCCAGGCGGGTGGGGTCGGTGGCATCTTCGCCGCCCAGCCAGACGTGCCTGAACAAGGCTTCGACCACACGGCGGTTGGGGCTCGGGTCAACGGGCTCGCCGGACGAGGCCTGGGCAGCCGACGGCTCAGCGCAAGCCAGGGCCAGACGCAGCAGCGGCAGCGGGTTGAAAGGATGTTGTGCCGGTGTGTCGAGCGGGATGCCGGCCCGCTGTGCCCACCAATGCAGGTGCCTGAAGGTCCAGGCCCGCTTGGGCTCGATCTCTGCCGGGCCCTTCTGGCCCCAGTGTTTCAGCAGGCCGGCAAACAGGATCGGCCGGTACGCCACGGTGTAGCTGCAGCCGGCCAGCGCTTGCGGCAGGTGCTCGAAGGCGAGGTAAGCAAACGGCGAAATCACATCGAAGTGGAAGCGGATGACTTGCATCTTTGAACTGCCGCTCACGCTGCTACTCGCTCGACCCATTGCTTGAGGTTGCGGCCTGCGCGCTGGGCAGTTGTCTGTGGACAAGGCTCGCGCATACCTCTATCTTCTCAGCGTCGTCCAGCAGGCTCCAGACGGCAATCTCGTCCAGGGTACGCAGGCAGCCTTCACACCAGCCGCTCACGGGGTCCATGTGGCACACGCCCACGCAGGGAGAAGCTACGGGGTCGCTCACTGAACTGCCACCTTCGCTGGGTTTGTCGCTTCGGTTGTCGTTTGGACTGCTGTTTTGATGGCAGCTTGGCGCGCCGCCAGCGCTTTGCCGGCCCTCGACACGCTGCTGCGCCCCAGGGCTTGGCTGATGAAGCTGCCTGCCTCGACCAGCTTGTTCAGGTCCAGGCCCGTGTCGATGCCCATGCCGTCCAGCATGAACAGCACGTCTTCAGTCGCGACGTTGCCGGTGGCCCCTTTGGCATAGGGGCAACCGCCCAGGCCACCAATGCTGCCGTCAAAGACATGCACGCCCATTTCCAGGCAGGCGTAGATGTTGACCAAGGCTTGCCCATAAGTGTCGTGGAAGTGCCCACTGACCTCGCCCAGAGGGAAGTGTTTCAGCGCTCTTGCCATCGCCGCCTGCACTTTGACCGGGGTGCCGACGCCGATGGTGTCGGCGATGCCGCAGTGGTCCACACCGATGTCCTTGAACAATAGCACCCCGGCCTCGACCTCGTCGGCGCTGACCTTGCCTTGGTAGGGGCAACCCAGTGCGCAAGAGAGGGCCGAACGCACCTTCAGCCCTGCCGCATGGGCGGCCACCACCACGGGCCTGAAACGCTCGATGCTCTGGGCAATCGAGCAATTGATGTTGCGCTGGCTGAAGGCCTCGGTCGCTGCGCCGAAGATCACGATCTCATCCGGCCACTGCGTCCGTGGCGCAGACAGCGCCATTTCCAGACCCTTGAGGTTGGGGATCAGCACCGAATAGCGCACCCCTGGCTGGCGCTGAATGCCTGCCAGCACTTGTGCGTTATCGGCCATCTGCGGCACCCACTTGGGGCTGACAAAGCTGGTGACCTCGATCTCGCGACAGCCGGCGGCTTGCAGGCGCTGCACAAGCTCGACCTTGAGCGCGGTGCTGACCGGCGCGGCCTCGTTCTGCAAGCCGTCGCGTGGGCCGACTTCAACAAGCGTGACATGGCTGGGTTTCATGGCTGGATCGGTGTTGTGTCGTTGATGTAGCGGCCTATTGTCTTTGGTCTCGCTTGCCGCTGCTTCGACGCAGCGAATTCAAGCGCCTGCGCTGGTGTTGAGTGCGCCTGCCGGCTGCACAAAGGCTGCACAAAGCTCGCCCATCCACGGCACACTTGCGGTCCAGAACCCAAGTGCTGCGACTTGTCGAATGAACCGAACGCGTTGCCTGAAAATTGCCGACCGCATCCACACCTGGCTTTTGCAGGAGTTGGGGCAGGGCATCGAGCGCGAGCGCATGCTGGCTGACCCGCTGTACGCGCGCGACGTGCTGTTGGTGTGTGATGCGTATGTTGGTACGCCGATGCCGATTCTGTCGGCGCACTTCAGGACGGCCGCCGCAGACGAAGTAGAGCTTGACGAGTCTGAAAGCCCGGCTTTCAGCCCTTCGCGCTTTTTGAGTTCACTGTTTGGCACGCAAGCGGCAGATGAGCCGCTGGCCGATGCGGCCTGGCGGCGCGACCCTGACTGAGCAACCCGACCTTCCCTCGGTCCTTCATTCAGAGGCAACGGGCGAGTCGGCGCTCTTTAAGCGCAACAGTTCGCCACCTTCAGCGACCTGGTCACCCACCATGTACAGCACTTCCACCACCACGCCGTCGTGGGGCGCGTGCAGCGTGTGCTCCATCTTCATCGCTTCCATCACCGCCAGCGCCTGACCTTTTTGCACGCTGTCGCCAGCCTTGGCCAGCAGTGCAATCACCTTGCCGGGCATCGGCGCGCTCAGGCGCCCGCCCTCTTCTGCCTGGTCAGCGGCATGCAGCAGGGGGTCGGTTTCGGTGACCAGTGCACTGCCGCTGGCGGCAAAAACCGCAAAACGCTCGCCATGGGCGTAGACGCAGAGGCGATGGCGTTGCGCGCCCAGGTGGATCTCGAACTGGTCAGCACCTTGGGCCCGGGTCTGCAGCGGCCAGCGTTGATCGCCCAGTTGCAACTGGGTGGCGCCGTCGTGCAGCCGCTCCAGCACAGCGACAGTGGCCTGGCCCTGGATGTCCAGGTTGAGCCTGCGCCGGGCGCCGCCAAACAGCCGCCAGCCATCGCGGCGTGACCAAGGGTCGGCGTCCTCCAAATCAGCCTCGGCCGCCAGCCGGTGGGCGGCCACACCTGCTGCTGCCAATTCCGGCGCCAGGGGCGGTGCTTCAAACAATGCGGTGTGCTCGCGCTCGATCAGCGCCGTGTCGAGATCGGCGGTGCTGAAAGCGCGCGTGGCGAGCAGCTTGCGCAGGAACGCCACGTTGGTGTGCAAGCCCATGATGTGGGTCTGAGCCAGCGCCGCCGACATGCGGGCCAGGGCCTGGCCACGGTCTTCGCCCCAGACGATCAGTTTGGCGATCATCGAGTCGTAGTGCGGGCTGATCTCATCCCCCTCGACCACGCCGCTGTCGACGCGCGGCAGCACTTCGCTGCGCTCGAATCGCACGTGGGCAGGCCAACGCGCGACGTGCAAGGTGCCCGTGGCGGGCAAGAAATTGGCGTCGGGGTTTTCGGCACAGATGCGGGCCTCGATCGCGTGGCCTTTCATCCGCAATTGGTCCTGGGACAGTGGCAGCGGTTGACCTGCAGCCACACGCAACTGCCACTCCACCAGGTCCAGCCCGGTCACGGCTTCGGTCACCGGGTGCTCGACTTGCAAGCGTGTATTCATCTCCATGAAATAGAAGCGCAAATCACCGTCGTCGGTTTCTTCGGCGATGAATTCCACCGTGCCGGCGCCGACATAATTCACTGCCTTGGCCGCAGACACTGCGGCAGCCCCCATCGCTTCGCGGCGCTGTGCACTCAGGCCTGGCGCTGGCGATTCTTCGAGCACCTTCTGGTGCCGGCGCTGCACCGAGCAGTCGCGCTCGAAGAGATGCAGCACCTGGCCCTGGCTGTCGCCAAAGACCTGGATCTCGATGTGGCGCGGGCGCAGCACATACCGCTCGACCAGCACATGCGCGTTGCCGAAGCTGCTTTGTGCTTCACGCTGGCAAGAGGCCAGCGCGGCATGGAAGTCCTCGGCCTTGTCGACCCGCCGCATGCCTTTGCCGCCGCCGCCAGCGCTGGCCTTGATCAGCACCGGATAGCCCATCTGGGTGGCCTGCGCGGCCAGAAAATCGGGGTCGTTGTCGTCACCGTGGTAGCCCGGCACCAGCGGTACACCGGCTTTCTCCATCAGCGACTTGGCCGCACTTTTGCTGCCCATCGCGGCGATGGCCTGCACGGGCGGGCCGATGAAAACCAGGCCCGCATCGGCACAGGCGCGGGCAAAGTCTTCGTTCTCGCTCAAGAACCCGTAGCCGGGATGCACCGCTTGCGCGCCTGTGGTGCGTGCTGCGTCGAGGATGCGCTGCCACTGCAGGTAACTGTCGCGCGCTGCGTTGCCGCCCACGTGCACGGCCTCATCGCAAGCCTGGACGTGGCGTGCATCGCGGTCGGCGTCGGAGTAAACCGCCACCGTCTGCACTCCCATGCGGCGCGCCGTGGCGGCGACCCGGCAGGCGATTTCGCCGCGGTTGGCGATCAGGATCTTCTGGAACATGTTGGGGGCCCCTACATCCCGGGGCTGGCCATGCGGCCACCCCCCCAGGACGACACGCGCTGCACGAGCGAGCGCAAGAATTTGAACAGGATCACGATCAGCACCAAGGCCAGCACCACTGACAGCGCCAGCGCGGGCCAGAACCACATCGGATGCTCGTAGGCCAGCCACAGCATCAGCGGCACAGCGGCGTCGCCGGCCAAAGACAGTGCGATGTTGGAAAACGGTTCAGGGCTGGTGTTGACGGCAGCCCGCGTGGTGACTTTGGCGGTGTGTGAGGTGGCAGCCAAGGTGCCGCCCATCAGCGCTGCCACCAGCGTCCAGGTGGCCGAATCACCACCCATCACACCGGCAGCCAGGGCCGCCCCGGCGGGTATGCGGATGACGGTGTGCAGGGTGTCCCACAAGGTGTCCACCCCGGGGATCTTGTCGGCCACAAACTCGATCAAGAACATCAAAAAACTGGCGCCCAGCACCACCGGATGCTGCAGCAATTGCAATCCCGATGGCAGCGGCACCCAGCCCATGAAGCCAGCCGCGCCGGTGATGAAGACCACCGCATACAAGCGCATGCCGCTGGCCCAGCCCAGCGCTGCAGCCAGCGCTGCCAGATGCGGCAGCTCCAGATTCATCAGCTGGTTTTCCATGCCGGGTCTCGCTTGTTCAGAAAAGCCTGTACGCCTTCGCGTCCTTCGGGGCTGGCGCGGATGTTGGCTATACGCTCGGCGGTGTCGGCGCGCAATGGAGCATCCAGCGGCCGCCCTGCCAGGTCCTTGACCAATTGCTTGCAAGCCTTGACGGCCGCTGGGCCGTTGGCCATCAAAGCGAAGACGATTTCAGCGACTCTGGCGTCCAGCGCCTCAGCGTCCACCACTTCGTGCACCAGGCCGAGCGTTTGAGCCTGGCGGGCGCCGAATCGCTCGGCGGTGACGAAGTAGCGCCGCGCCGCCTGCTCACCGATTGCGCGGATCACATAAGGGCCGATGGTGGCCGGCAACAGGCCCAGCCGCGCTTCGCTCAGGCAAAAGTGCATGCTCTCGGCAGCCACCAGCACGTCGCAGACAGCAGCCAGCCCCAGGCCACCCGCATAGCAGTCGCCGTGGATGCGGCCCACCACGGGCAGCGGGCAGCTCCAGAGCGTCCACAACATCTGCGCCAGCGCGCTGGCGTCGGCCTGGTTCTGCTCCCAGCTGTAGTCGGCCATGCTGCGCATCCAAGCCAGGTCTGCGCCGGCACAGAAGGCTTTGCCGTGGCCGCCCAGCACGATCACGCGCAGTTCTGGGTCTTGCCCCAGTTGCTCGAAAACCTGCTGCAGCTCTTGCACCACCTGGTCATTGAAAGCGTTACGCACCTCCGGACGATTCAGCCAGACCTCGGCCACGTGCGGTGTGGGCCTGCGAACATCCAGCGTACTCATCGGGTGATTTCCTCTTGAAGCATGGCGACCAGGTCCAACTCCGGCGTGCTTTGGCCCAGCATGGCCAAGGCTGCCGTAACCTGGCCACGGTGGTGCGTGCCATGGTTGAAGACGTGCATCAAGGTCGGTGCAAAAGGCAGCTTCATGGCCTGGCCGGTGGTGCGTGTGTAGCTCAGCTGGCCCTGCAAGCGCTCTTGAGGCCAGACATCCAGCAACGGCAGCCAGCCCATCGCGCCTTCGTCCAGCCGTTGCTTCAGTCGTTGCCGATCGGTCTCAATCTCGCTGTCCAGTTCTAGCTGGGGCGATTCGCCAGCAGCAAAACGCTTGAACCAGAGTTCATGTTCGCCGACCAACAGGTGGTTCAAGGTGCCATGCACACTCTTGAAGAACAGCCCCATGTCACGCCTGTAGTCGACTTCAGGCAACAGGTCGACGGCTTTGAGCAGCCGCCGTGTGGCCCACACGTTGTAGCGGGCCAGCAGTTGCAAGTGCTGGCGCAGCTCCGAGTTGTGCATGGGCTTGCGCATCACCACGCTCTTGAAGGCCTTGCCGGGCCACTGCACTTGCCCCACTTCTTCATAGCCCAGACGGCGGTACAGCGTGCGCAGCTCGGCGGCGGGTTCGGCCACGTCCAGCGCCATGAACCTGAAGCCACTTTCACGCGCCCAGGCTTCACAGGCCGCCACCAGGCGGCTGCCGACGTGCTGCCTCTGCCACTCCGGGTCGACTGCAAATTGATGAAACTGGGCCGTGTCGCGTTGCCTGAACCAAGGCACGTCGGCGCTCCAACGCGCGCTGGCTTCGTCATAGGGGCCCGTCACGGTGACGGTGCCCACCAGTTGCCCGTTGACCTCGGCGACAAAACAGCGGCCCTCGGCAGCACGCCTGCGGGTGGTCAGCTCATCTTGCGTGGCAGCACTGAGGTTCATGCCACGCGCCAGCAAGGGGGCGTAAGCGCGATGCAACAAGGCAGTCAACGCTGCGAGCGAGTCGCGGGCCGCCAGTGGACGGATGTTGAGATTGGGCATGGGATGCAGCGCGAAGATGGAGGGTGAGCAGAGGGTGTCGCCTGGCCCCGATCACATTCTGAAAATCCCGAAGCGGGGCGCTTCAGGAATCGGTGCATTCAGACTGGCGCTCAAGCCCAAGGCCAGCACGCGGCGCGTGTCTGCGGGGTCGATGATGCCGTCGTCCCACAGCCTGGCGCTGGCGTAATAGGGGTGCGCCTGGGTCTCGAATTGCTGCGTGATCGGCAGCTTGAATGCTGCCTCGTCGTCAGCGCTCCACTGGCCGCCTTTGGCTTCGATGCCGTCGCGGCGCACGGTGGCGAGCACGCTGGCGGCTTGCTCGCCACCCATCACGCCGATGCGGGCGTTGGGCCACATCCACAACAAGCGGGGCGAGTAAGCGCGGCCGCACATGCCGTAATTGCCGGCGCCGAAACTGCCGCCGATGATGACGGTGAATTTGGGTACCGTGGCCGTGGCCACGGCCGTCACCATCTTGGCGCCATGCTTGGCGATGCCTTCGTTTTCAGCTTTGCGCCCGACCATGAAGCCGGTGATGTTCTGCAAGAAGATCAGTGGCACCCGCCGCTGGCAGCACAGCTCGATGAAGTGCGCGCCTTTTTGTGCGCTCTCGCCAAACAGGATGCCATTGTTGGCGATGATGCCCACCGGCATGCCTTCGATGTGCGCAAAGCCGGTGACGAGCGTGGCCCCGTAACGCGCCTTGAACTCGTCGAAATCCGAGCCATCGACGACGCGCGCGATGATCTCGCGCACATCAAAAGGCTTGCGCGGGTCGGTCGGGATCACGCCGTGCAGCTCAGCAGGGTCGAGCAGCGGCGGGCGCGGCTGGGCCAGCAGCAGTTGCTCGGGCTTGCGCCAGTTCAACCGCGCCACCGCGGCACGCGCAATGGCCAAGGCGTGCATGTCGTTTTCTGCCAGGTGGTCGGCCACACCCGACAGGCGCGTGTGCACATCGCCGCCCCCCAGGTCCTCGGCGCTGACAATCTCCCCGGTGGCAGCCTTGACCAGCGGCGGCCCGCCCAGAAAGATCGTGCCCTGGTTCTTGACAATGATGGCTTCATCGCTCATTGCCGGCACGTAGGCGCCGCCTGCCGTGCAAGAGCCCATCACCACGGCGATCTGCGGGATGCCCAGCGACGACATCTGCGCCTGGTTGTAGAAGATGCGGCCGAAGTGGTCACGGTCGGGAAAGACCTCGTCCTGGTTGGGCAGGTTGGCGCCACCGCTGTCGACCAGATAGATGCACGGCAGGCGGTTTTGCTGCGCGATCTCTTGTGCGCGCAGGTGCTTCTTGACGGTCAGCGGGTAGTAGGTGCCGCCCTTGACGGTGGCGTCGTTGCACACGATCAGGCACTCGACACCACTGACGCGGCCGATGCCGACGATCAAGCCGGCGCCAGGGGCTGCGCCTTCGTACATGCCCAGTGCTGCCAGTGGCGCGATGTCCAGAAACGGTGTGTCGGGGTCGAGCAGCATCTCTACCCGCTCGCGCGGCAGCAGCTTGCCCCTGGCCTGGTGCTTGGCGCGCGCCGCTTCGCCGCCGCCCTGGGCGATGTGCTGCAGGTGCTGGTTGAGGTCGTCGATCAGGCTTTGCATCAGCTCGGCACTGGCTTTGAAGGCCTCTGAGCGCGGGTTGAGCTTGCTGGTCAAGGTCGGCATGTGGATTCCTCGGGCCACGAATGCTTGCGGCGCTGGCTGGGGCTGCTGGGGCTGCTGTGGCTTTGGGCCACGACGGTGTGTGAATTCGGCACAGGGGCTGTGACTGATGACTCGCGGCCTCCCGCCTCAGGAGCTTCGGCGGCGCTGTCGGCCTGATCTCAACCCCGAATCTTAGGGCTTGTCTGCCAGCCTCTCGACCGCCCCGCCCGCTGCGCGCCAGGCGCTGAAGCCGCCGCCCAGGTGGCTGACCCGGGGCACACCCATGCGCTGCAGCACCTGTGCTGCCAGCGCCGAGCGCCAACCGATGGCACAGTACAGCAGCAAACTCTGCCCCGGCACGGCCAGCTCGGGCCGATGCCAATCGCTGGCCGGGTCGACCCAGAACTCGAGCACCCCGCGCGGCGCGTGCAGCGCACCCGGGATCAGCCCTTCGCGCGCCAGTTCAGCCGTCTCGCGGATGTCTACGAACAGCACCTGGGGCTGTTGCCACAGCGCTATCGCCTGCTGAGGCTCCAGGGTCTGCACCTCGCGCAAAGCGTCTTCGACCATCGCCTGGCTGGATTGGATGGCCACGTCTTGCCCCCAGCTTCTCAGCCCAGATCGGCGCCATCCGCGCGCAGCATTTGTTGCAACGCAGGCACCGAAAAATCGCCCTTCAAGCGCAGCGCAGCAGCCGTGCCTGCCGCTTGCCCCATCACAAAACAAGCGCCGCTGGCTCGGGCTGCGCTCTGGCCGGCGTGCGTCATGCTGGCGCAGCGCCCGGCCACCAACAGGTTGGTCACCCGATGCGGCACCAGCATGCGCCAGGGCAACTGGTTGTAGGCGTTGTCCGGGTCGCGCGGGAACTGCCAGTCGATGCGGCCTGCGACATGGTTCTCGATCGGCCAGGCGTTGAGCCCGATGCAGTCATCGAAGCGCGCGCCACCCAGCACGTCTTCGCCCGTCAGCGAGTACTGGCCGCGGATGCGCCGCGTCTCACGCACGCCCACCTGCGCTGCGATCTCTGCGATCTCCGCCTGCTCGAAGCCGGGCACTTCGGCGCGCAAGAAGCGCATGTACTCGACGATCTGGCGCCGGCCTTCGGTCTCTGCTGCGCTGAGCTGCAGCGCATCGGTGGCATCCACCGCCTTGCCATGGGCGTTGCGCAGTTGCGTGACGTTGGCGCGCCACTCGCTGGGGTTGCGTTGCGGTCGCAGGATGGCACCTTGGCGTGGGAAGTCGTAACGATCCGCCGCTTGCGCCATCAGCGCATCGATGGCCTTGAACTCACCGATCGCTGCCTGGGCGCGGGCGGCGTCCACATTGCCGATGCGAAACATCGTGCTGGGATACAGCGCGTCGCCATGGCCGTCGCCCAACTCAAAATCCACCCCGGCAAGCTGCGCGATGTCGGCGTCGCCCGAAGCATCGATCACTTGTGAAGCGCGCAGTGCCAGCCGCCCCGACTTGGTTTGCACCAGCACGCTGCACAAGGCGCCGTCGTGCATCTCGCCGTCCAACATTTGCACATCGGCCGCCCAGGCATGGAACAAGACCTGCACGCCGTGGGCTTGCAGCCATTGATCTGCTGCGCACTTGTAGGCCGCGACGTCGTAGCTGCGCACGCGGATGCGGCCTTGCAAGCCGTCTTGCGGCGCGTTCAATCCACCCAGGGCTTCGATGCGGGCCAACAGATCGGTGGCCACCCCGGCCACCAACGGCTGCAACTGGCCGCCGCGCTTGCCGTACAAACCCGCAAAGTTGGTGACGCCGCCAGCCGTGCCCATACCGCCCAAGAAGCCGTAGCGCTCTACCAGCAGTGTCTTCGCGCCGTGCTTGGCAGCGCTGACGGCGGCGGCCATACCCGCCGGCCCGCCGCCCACCACCAGCACGTCCCAGTGCCCCAGCACGGGCGTGTGGCGGGCGGGCTCGGTGATCTGCAGGGCGCTGTTCACCTCACTCCAGCTTGATGCCCCGTGCGCTGATGATGTCGCCCAGGATGCGGGCTTCGTCCTTGACGCGCTGCGCCAGCACTTCTGGCGTGCTGCCTTGGGCTTCCCAGCCGCCCGTGAACAGGCGCTGGCGGGTCTCGCCATCACGCACCAGCGCTGGCACATCACGCGCCAGCCGCTCCATCGCCGCTTTGCTCAGGTTGGCCGGGCCCACCAAGGCGGTCCAGACCTCCAGCGCACCCATCTTCACCCCGGCATCCGCCAGCGGCGCCACATCCGGCGCCAGCGTGCTGCGCGGGCCGGCCAGGCCTACCGCATGCAGCTTGCCGGCCTTGACCTGCGGCAGCGCCACGCCGGGTGGCATCAAAGCCGCCTGAATCTGGCCCCCCAACAGCCCAGTGACAACAGCAGGGTTGCCGTTGTACGGGATGTGCACCGGCTGCAAATTGCCGATCGCCGCCTTGATCACTTCCATGCCCAGGTGGCCCACCGAGCCAATGCCCACCGAGCCGTAACTCAACTTGTCGCCTGAGGCCTTGAACGCTGCCACCCAGGCCTGGCCCATCGGCTGATCCGGTGGCGTGACGAGCACCAGCGGCGCGGTGGCGATCAGCGAGATCAGGCTGAAGTCGGTCGCCGGATCGAAAGGCAGCTTCGGATTCAGGATCTTGGCCGACGTGAGGTTGCCGTTGATCACGACCCCTAGCGTGTGGTCATCACTGGCCTTGGCCACGGCATCGGCGCTGACGTTGCCCGAGGCGCCGGGCTTGTTCTCGATCACTACCGGCTGACCCCACAGCTTGGACAAGCCGTCGGCCAAAGCGCGCGCTGCGATGTCAGGCGTGCTGCCCCCCGGAAAGCCGACCATGATCTTCACCGGCTTGGTGGGCCAGGCAGCAGTCTGCGCCCACAGTGGCGTGGCAGCGGTGGCCAGCAAAGCTGCAGCGGCAGCCAGCATAAGGCGGCGCGGAGTGGTTCTGGGATTCGTGTGCAGGGTACGCATTAGGCTGTCTCCAATGGGTTCTAAATCAGCGCCGGCAGTATCGCCTAAGTGGCGGCTCGCTTGTATCAGAGTCCTGTCGCGCTACCGCTGCAGGCGACCCCTGAGGCTGGGTGACAAAGTAGGTGGCGTGCGAGCGGTGTTTTCAGGTAACGCGCAAGCAAGCCGTAGGCGCGTTCAGACGCCTCCAGACGCCTCCAGCGCGTCCTGCCGCTGCGGGCCGAGCGCCGGGCCGCTCCCAAGCCGGCCCGCACCCCCTCGGGGGGTGGCCTCAGGTACCCCTGGGGCCGGGGGCCAACTATTTCCGCCAAAACTGCGGTGTCAGCAAAACCAGCACACTGAGCAGCTCGAGTCGCCCCAGCAACATCGCCACGCTGCAGATCCAGGTCTGCATGTCGGTCAATGTCTGGTAGTTCAGCGCCGGCCCCACATCGCCCAGCCCAGGACCGATGTTGTTGACACAAGCCACGATGGCGGTGAAGGCGGTCACCACGTCAGCGCCGCTGAACAGCATCAACATCGTCAGGGTGACCAAGGTGGCGCCGTACATCATCATGTAGGCGATCACGCTTTGAATCACGCGTGTGTCGACCGCCCTGCCGCCCAGCACCACCGGGTTGACGACGTTGGGGTGCACGATGCGCACCAGTTCGCGTTGCGATTGCTTGAGCAGCAGCAGCATGCGCACCATCTTGATGCCGCCGCCGGTGCTGCCGGCGCAAGTGGCGAAACAGCCCAGCAGCACCAGCAGCAGGCCGGCAAACAGTGGCCACTGCGCGTAGTCGTAAGACGAGTAGCCGGTGGTGGTGGCCACCGAGATGACGTGAAAGGCGGTGTGGCGCAGGGACTCCAGAAACGTCGGGTAGGCGCCGAACACGGTCAGGTACACCGAGATGAAGAGGATGCTGCCGCCGATCACGGCATAGAAGGCACGCACTTCGGTGTTGCGCCACAAAGGCGCCAGCGAACGGCCGCGCCAGCCCACGAAGTACAGCAGCAGACTGATGCCGGAGAGCATCATGAACACCATCGCCACGGCCTCGATGGCAGGCGAATTCCAATGCGCAAAGCTGGCGTCGTAGCGGGAGAATCCGCCCAGGCTGACGGTAGTGCACATGTGCAAAAAAGCGTCGATCCAGCTCATGCCCGCCGCGCGGTAGGCCAGAAAACAGCTCAGCGACAGCAAGCCGTAGATGCCCCAGATGGCGCGTGCGGTATCGGCAATGCGCGGCGTGAGCTTCTGGTCCTTCATCGGCCCGGCGGCCTCGGCCCTGAACAGCTGCGTGCCGCCCACTCCCAACAGCGGCAAAATCGCCACCGCCAGCACGATGATGCCCAGACCGCCCACCCACATCATGAAACAGCGCCAGACGTTGAGCGACAGCGGCAAATCGTCCAGCCCGCTGATGGCGGTGGCACCGGTGGCGGTGAAGGCGGACATGGCCTCGAAGTAGGCGTCCGTCACGCTCAAGCCCGGCACTGCCAGGTACAGCGGCAGGGCGCCAAACATCGGCAGGGTGATCCAGGTCATGGCCACCAGCACAAAGCCATCCTTTGGCTGCAGCTCGCGCCTGAAGCGGCGCGTCAGCGCGCTCATCGCCAGCCCGCAGGCCATGGTCAGCACGGTGGCCTGGACGAAGGACCTTTCGGCGGGGTCGTGCCCGGCTACCGCAAAGACCAGCGGCACCAGCATCAGCAGGCCGAACAGGCCCACCATGCGGCCGACCAGCGCCACGACAGCCAGGGCGCCCATCAGAACATGAAGGTGGCGCTGACCTGGAACAGTTTTTCGACCTCGCGCACCATGCGCTTGCGCGGCACGAACACGATCACATGGTCGTTGGGCTGCACCACCGTGTCGTGGTGCGCGATGATGACCTCGGGCTTGGCGTCCAACCCGGCCTCGCTGCCATCGGGCCGGTGCAGGCCCCGCACGATGGCACCCACCTGCGCGCCTTTGGGCAGGCCCACCTCGTCGATGCGGCGCCCGGCCATGCGGCAGGTCTTGCGGTCGCCGCGCACGATGGCCTCCAGCGCTTCTGCCGCGCCCCGGCGCAGGCTGTGTACGGCTTCCACGTCGCCGCGCCGTACGTAGGCCAGCAGCTCGCCGATCACGGCCTGCGCGGGCGAGATCGCGATGTCGATGGTGGTGCCTTGCACCAGATCGGCATAGGCTTTGCGGTTGATGACGGCCAGCACCCGCCGCGCGCCCAGCCGCTTGGCCAGCAGGCAGCCCATGATGTTGTTCTCGTCGTCGCCGGTCAGCGACAGAAACATGTCCATGTCCTGCACGTTTTCGTCGCACAGCAGGTCTTCGTCGGTGCTGTCGCCGCTGAGCACCAGCACCTTGCCTTCGAGCTGTGTGGCCAGGTACTCGCAGCGCTGGCGGTTGGGCTCGATGATCTTGACCTCGTACTTGTGCTGGATCTCGCGTGCCAGCCGCAAGCCCACCCGGCCACCGCCGGCGATCATCACCCGCTTGACCGGCCGGTCGGCCTTGCGCAGCGTGCTCAGAACGGTGCGGATGTGCTCGGTGGCCGACAGCACAAAGACCTCGTCGCCAGGCTCGATGCGGGTGTTGCCGTCCAGTGAGGGCAGCGCCATGTCTTGGCGGTAGATGGCCACGATGCGCATGTCCACACCCGGCACCAGTTGCGGGATCTCGGCCAGGCTGTGTTGCACCAGCGGGCCGCCGGCCACCGCGCGCACCGCGATCAAGCTCACCAGGCCGTGGGCAAACTCCAGCACCTGCAGCGCTTCGGGGTGCTCGATCAGCTTGCGGATGTAGGTGGTGACGCTTTCTTCGGGGCAGATCACCTGATCGACTGCAAATCCGGTTTTGCCCATCAGCGTGCTGCCGTCGACGAATTCGGAGCTGCGCACGCGGGCGATGGTGGTGGGCACGTTGAAGACGTCGTGCGCCACTTTGCACACCACCAGGTTGGTTTCGTCCATGGCGGCGCAAGAGATGATCATGTCGGCGTCTTCGATGCCGGCCTCGAGCAGCACGCTGGGCTGGATGCCGTTGCCCACCACGCCGCGCAGGTCCATCTTGTCTTGCAGCTCACGCAGGCGCACGGGATTGGTGTCGATCACCGTGATGTCGTTTTTCTCGGAGACCAGGCTCTGTGCCACGCTCTCTCCCACGCGGCCAGCGCCGAGGATCAGGATCTTCATGTGGCGTGATTGTCGCTGTCGGGATACAAGCGCGCAAAGCTGTTTTGCAGGCTGCGCTTGATCGGGCCCTGCAAGGCTTGCGTGAGCGAGAGGGTCTCGGCGTCTTTTTGGGGCCCGCGCGCGGGGTTGCCGGCGGGTTGAAAGGCGGTGGCGGGGGTGGGGTCGGGGCCGACAGCAGGATCGGCGACAGGATCAGCGGCAACCACGGCTTCAACCTTGCGGTGGCTGCGACCGCGCCACAGCGCCGACAGTGTGTCTTCTTCTTGCTTCAGCGCGCGGGCCACGGTGGGCGGCCAGTGCGCAGGCGCTTCGCCGGCCACCCAGTCACCCCGGCCGCGGCCGAAGTGTGCCACCGCCAGATAGCGCAGCAAGGCAGCTTGCAGCAGCAAGCTCATCGCCGCGTCGTTGACGCGCAGCCAGTCCTGGTCGGCGCCCCGCACCACATTGATGCCGCGCGCCAACCCAGCGCCGCCCAGCGCACCGATCAGCGCGCCTGCCAGCATGCCACCCCCCAGGCTCAGCCCACCCGTGGCGATGTCGGCCTTCAGGCCGGCCATTGCACCGGTCACGGCACCGCCCCACAACGCCGCTTTGCCTTCGGGCAGCCGTTCTTGCAAAGCAAATTGGCCGGCGACGCGCTCCATGATCTGGGCCTGGGTGTGGGCTGTCTGGCCGCCTTCGCCGGCCAACCCATGCAGGCGGATCAGTCGGGTGGTGCTGGCAGCGGCTTCGTTCTGCAGCGCGCGCAACAGCGCTTGCTCGGCGGGGGTGGCGGCTTGGCTTGCACCGAAGGTGCCCGCCCCGCCCGTCGCATCGTCTGGAGCTGCGCCGGCCTGCGTGCCGCTCGCTGCCGTTGCACCCGGCCGTACCTCCTGGCCGCCTGTCCCTTTGCCGATCTGCCCACCCAGCTGGCGCCCGAGTTGGCGCATCTGTCGCCAGGTGCCACTGGCCACCCGGCCAGCCGCCGCTGCAGCGCCGCCAGAGCCCAACGACTGACGCATCAATGCCATCCTGGCAACGCTGCCAGCCAGCTCTTGCACAGCCGCGTCAAAGGTGGCTTGACGCTGGGCTTGCCAGGCGGCCGCCAGCCGGCTCATGGCCTCGGACTTTGGGCCCTGCAGCGTCGTTTGGACGGCCTGCATCAACGTGCGCTCGTGCACCCAGCAGCGCGCAAAGGCGTCCATCGGCAGCACCTGACGCACCAAGGGCCAGCGGCTCAGGTGTTGCTGCCAGGATTGGGCCTCGGCAGCTTCGGCTGCGGCCTCGCGCGGCTCGCCCAGCTGGTTCAGCAGCACCAGCACCGGCTTGTCCAGCCAGGCCAGCAGCTCCATCTCGGCGGCTACATAAGCGGCCGTGCTGGGTGACTCGGCGGCATTGACCAGGTACAGCACGACGTCGCTGTGCTCTTGCACATGGCGCATCGCTTGCTGGCTGGCCCAGAAGGGCCGGTCGCGCCAGCGGTCCCAGA
>Ga0105046_10008587_pt1 | contig 16046 bp, 12 predicted proteins | sample MAT03_FD_78385 | JGI IMG/M metagenome (GOLD analysis project Ga0105046, IMG submission 78385) | Freshwater microbial communities from Lake Fryxell liftoff mats and glacier meltwater in Antarctica - MAT-03 (megahit assembly) | ecosystem: Environmental > Aquatic > Freshwater > Ice > Liftoff...
ACGGCCACCTCTGTCGGTGCACCGGGTACATCAATCTGCGGGCAGCCATCGAGGTCGCTTGGAGCGGGCTGGAGGTGTCGGCGTGACCCTGCTCGATCCGACCCGTTCGGTCACCCGTCATGTCGGCGCTCGGCAGGAGCGCCTGGAGGACCGACCCTTCCTGGTGGGCGACGGCCGCTACTGCGACGACATCGACCTGCCCGGTCTCCTCCATGCGGCCATCATCCGAAGTACGAGTCCGCATGGCATCGTCCGCGCGGTCGATGTGTCCGATCTGACCGTTCCGGTCGACCTCGTACTGGGCCCGGACGAGATCGCGGCGGCCAGCGATCCGTGTCCCATCCACTGGATCCTGCCCGAGCAGTGGCAGACCGAGCGTCCGCTGTTCGATGGACGGGTCCGCTTCGTCGGTGATCCGATCGGCGTGGTCGTGGCCGCCGACCGGTACCTGGCCGAAGATGCACTCGACGAGATCTTCGTGGACATCGAGGAGCTCCCGGCCGTGGTCGGGATCGAGGCCGCATTGGCCGACACCACGCTGCTCTACCCCGACCGCGGCACCAACGTGATGGCCCGCTGGACCGCCGGCGACGATGACGAGCACACCGACGCGGTCTTCGCCGCAGCAGACGAGACCCTGACCATCGCGTTGCGGATCGGCCGCGTGGCCGGTGTGCCCATGGAGACCCGGGCCATCGTGGTCGACCCCGGTCGTCCCGGTCGGGACGGCCGGCCGGAGAAACTCACGATCTGGACCTCCACGCAGGCCCCGCACGCCGTCCGCGACGCAGTGGCCGACGTCTGCCGGCTCCCCCAACACCGGATCCGGGTCATCGGGCCGGACGTCGGCGGCGGGTTCGGGGTCAAGGACCACGCGTACGAGGACGAGCTGATGGTCGTGTTGGCCGCGCTTCGGCTCGGTCGTCCGATCAAGTGGATCGAGGATCGGTGGGAGTCGCTGACCACCACGACCCAGGCCCGCGACGAGCGGTACACCGTGGACATCGCCTACGACCGTGATGGCACCTTGCGAGGCATCCGGGTCGACGCCGTCCGGGATTCCGGCGCCTACTTCTCGATCTTCGGTGCCGGGCCGCTGTTCGCCATGACGGGCACGCTCGGCGGCCCCTATCGCTGGGACGCCGTCAACTCGCACGCTCGAGCGGTGGCCTCGACCACGTGTCCCAACCACAGCTATCGGGGGTTCGGGCAGACCCAGGCCACCTTCATCCGCGAACTGGCGGTCGATGCCGTGGCCGCCGAGCTGGGCGTGGATCCGGTGGAACTTCGAATCCAGAACTGCATCACCCCGGACGAGCAGCCGTATCAGCTGCGAACGGGCCCGATGAAGTACGACGGCGGGGATTACCCGACCTCGTTGCGGATGGCTCAGGAGCTGACCGCCGCCTGGCCGGCGCCACCGGACGACGGCCGCCGTTGGGGGGTGGCGACGTCGATCTACGTGCAGCAGGCAGGCGTCGGGCCCTCGCAGGGCAATCCACACGTCGGGTTGCAGATCGGATCCTGGGAATCCACCACCCTTCGCATGGAACGCGACGGGACGGTGCGCGCCTATGTCGGTGTGTCATCACACGGACAGGGTCACGCCACCACGTTCGCCCAACTGATCGCCGACCGGTTGGGTTGCGAACCGGAACAGGTCGAGATCATCCATTCCGACACCGACGTCACCCCGTACTCGGCCTACGGCACCGCTGCCTCTCGCTCGATAGCCGTGGGCGGCGGCTCGGCCATCCTGGCGGCCGAGCAGCTGGCCACCCGCCTGTGCGCCATCGCCGCCGAGCTGCTCGAAGCCGCCACCGACGACATCGTCCTGGGCTCCGGCGCGGCGTCGGTCCGTGGGACGCCGGCACGGTCGATCGACATTGCCGACGTGGCCAACCGGGCCTGGCAGGGGTGGGCACTGCCCGCGGGTTACGACGCCGGCCTGGTCGAGCACGCCGTGTACGAACCGCCCGAGTTCACCTGGAGCTACGCCACCCACACCTGTCGGGTGGCCGTGGACCCGGAGACGGGACTGGTCGAGATCGACCGGTACGCGGTGGTGATGGACTGCGGCACCGTGGTGAACCCCACCATCGTGGAGGGCCAGATCCACGGCGGCGTGGCCCAAGGGCTTGGACCCGCGCTGTGCGAGGAGGTGGTGGTCGACGAGACCGGCCAACCCCGAACCACCACGCTGCTGGACTACCTGGTGCCCACCAGCTCGCTCATGCCGGACATCGAGATCGCCTTCCAGGTGACGCCGTCGCCGCACACCCCGGGTGGCATGAAGGGCATGGGCGAGGGTGGGACCAACGGCGGATTCAGCTGCGTCGTGAACGCCGTGCGCGCCGCGCTTCCCGAGGTCGCGGACCGACTGACCCAGACACCACTGACCCCGGCGCGCGTCTGGCGCGCCCTGCACCCCGACCAGGAGAACCCATGAGCACCATCACCGCACTGACCGGAGGTCGGGTCATCGACCCGGCGAACGACCTGGACGTCATCGGCGACGTCGTGACCGACGGTGCCGCCATCCTGGCCGTCGGTCCGGGCGCGGCGAGCGCCTATCCCCAGGCGGAACGCATCGACTGCACCGGTTTGCTGGTCACGCCGGGGCTGATCGACATGCATGCCCACATCTACCCGGGCCTCGGCAACTTCTGTGTGGGGCCGGATCAGGCTGGCGTGGAGCGGGGCGTCCCGATCGTGGTCGACGGGGGCACGTCGGGGACGGCCACCATGCAGATCGCCCTCGACTGGATCGACGCGGCGAAACCCAAGACCAGGGTCCTCAACTTCATGGACCCCAACTCGCTCTACCTGGCCACCCACGATTTCATCTGCCACAAGCTGGAGATCGCCAACGACGTGCGGAACCTCGACCTCGAGGGCGCGGCGGAAATGATCGAACGGCACCCGGACAGGATCATCGGTTTCAAGGTCCGGGCGTGTCACACCGGCGACCCGGAGTCGTCGCCGTTCCTGAACGGGGCCATGAGCATTGCCGGTGATCTGCCGATCATGGTGCACCTGGGCCGCTTTCCTCACACCCCGTCGATCACCACCGATGCCCTGTTGGACACGCTTCGCCCGGGTGACATCATCACGCACGCCTTCCGTGGGGCGTCCGGGGCGCTGGGCCGACCGGAACGTCTGCCCACCGATCATTTCCGAGCTGCGGCCGACCGCGGCGTGCGTCTCGACGTGGGCCACTCGGCCACCGACTTCCGGTTTCGCGACGCCCGGGAGATCATCGATGCCGGCTACCCACCCGACACCATCTCGACCGACATGAACCGGTTCAACATCGACCATCCGGTCGTCTCGTTGCAGGAGACCATGTCGAAGATCCTGGCCCTGGGGATCGGGCTGTCCGACGTGATCGCCATGGCCACCATCAACTCGGCCACATCGATCCACCGTGAGCACGAGTTCGGGACGCTGACCGTGGGCCGTGGGGCAGATGTCTCGGTGCTGCGAATCGAGAAGGGCCCGGCCTCGCTGACCGACGGCTACGAGGTGGTGGAGGCGAACGAGCGCCTGGTCCCCGTGGGATGCCTTCGGGCCGGCGAATGGATCGCGGCAACCGCTGGACTCGAGCCGGCACTCGCTGCGGCCTGAGCGGTCACGACGCCGTGCTCGATCCGGGGCGGGACTGTCGAGCGGAGCTCGATCCGGGGCGGAACTGTCGAGCGGAGCTCGATCCGGGCGGGATATGTGGTGTGCTCAGCGCTGACGCACGTGTCACGGTTCGCCCGAATGGCCCCCGCCGGCTGGCGGGTCGTGGTGCCTGACGACCGGCTGGCTCCGGAGTCCCCGTGCCCGGCGGGAGCCGACGGTCGGGCTGAAGGGGACAACGCAACCGACCGGACCGGTATCGTCGCGGCAATCTGCATCTCGCCGTGGGTCGACGGGACGTGCTCGCTCCGGTCGCACCGGACGCGGCTCGAGGCCGATACCTTCGCCCGTCTGGACGATCTCCCCACCTACGCCGCGGCCTCTGCCGGGTCGCTGCCGCTGACCGACCCCCTGGCCTGCGATGCCATCCGCTACTTCATCCAGACCGCCACGGAGGCACCATGACCGACCCAGCCATTCCACATGTCCACGATCTGGTGCTGGCCGGGGCCAGATCCCTGGTGACCATGGACAGCGAGCGTCGCGAAATCCCCGGTGGCTGGATCGCCATGGACGGCGGGGTCGTTGCCGCGGTGGGCGAGCCCGGCCAGGAGCCGCCGGCGCTCCGAACCGTCCGGGTCGACGGTTGCCTGGTCACCCCCGGCCTGGTCAACACGCACCACCACATCTACCAGAACCTCACCCGGGCGTTCCCCCCGGCAACCACATCCAATCTGTTCGGATGGCTCACCACCCTGTACCCGATCTGGGCGAACCTCGACGAGGAGTCGGCGTACCTGTCGGCCTGGGTCGGCTTCGCCGAACTGGCGCTGGGCGGCTGCACGACCACCATGGACCACCTCTACGTGCACCCGCGCCAGGGTGGGGACCTCATCACCGCCGAGATCAACGCGGCCAAGGAACTGGGCATGCGCTTCCACGCCACCCGCGGCTCCATGAGCCGGTCGAAGAAGGACGGAGGCCTTCCGCCGGACGAGGTCGTCCAGGATGACGACACGATCCTGGCCGACTCCGAGCGATTGGTCGGTCTGCACCACGACCGATCGGATCACGCCATGGTCCAGGTGGCTCTGGCCCCCTGTTCGCCGTTCTCCGTCACCCCCGGCCTGATGCGAACCACGGCCGAGCTGGCCGAGCGCCTGGACGTCCGGTTGCACACGCACCTGGCCGAAGACGTCGACGAGGACGCCTACTGCCTCGAGGTGTACCGGTGCCGACCGCTGGAGTACTTCGAGGACGTGGGGTGGGGATCGGACCGCTCGTGGGTGGCCCATTGCGTGTACCCGAACCACGACGAGATCCAGAAGATGGCCGGTTGGGGCACCGGCGTGGCCCACTGTCCCAGCTCCAACCAGATGATCGGCGCCGGGCTGGCGCCCGTTCGGGAGTACCGCGACGCCGGGGTCCCGGTGGGGCTGGGGTGCGACGGATCGTCGTCGACCGACTCGGCCTCATTGTGGATGGAGACCCGAAACGCACTGCTCCTGGGACGGCTCCGGGGTGGACCCGAAGCCATGCAGGCGCGGGAGGCACTGGAGATGGCCACGCTGGGTGGCGCGCAGTGCCTGGGTCGCAGTGGCGTGCTCGGGGTGCTCACCCCGGGCTCCGCCGCCGATGTCGTGGTCTGGCCGCTGGACGGGGTCCAGCACGCCGGCGCATGGTCCGATCCGGTGGAGGCGCTGCTGCGGTGCGGGCCGAGCGCAGCGAGGCACACCATCATTGCTGGGCGGTTCGTGGTGGAGGACGGACGGCTGGTCGATGATCGGGTTCCCGAGATGCTCCGCCGACACGAGGCGGTAGCCCGCCGCTGGCAGAGCCTGAGTTGACCGCAGAGCGGTCCAGACCCGAACCGCGCACGCCCGGCCACCTGGTCGGTGGGTAGCGGTGCGCGATTCGACAGACCTCCTGTCGTCGGGCGACGAGCGGGCCCGGGATCAACCCCGGACGACGTCCAGTCGGTCGCCGATGTGGTCGGTGGCCTCGGCCAGCTGGCTGGTCCGCCCACCCACCAGCTTGTTCATCAGGTGATCGAGCGCCCGAACCGGCTGGTAGCGGGCCGGACGGTCGTCGGAGCAGCAGGTCGGCAGGCATTCCACGATGGCGTCCCAGTCGCCGTCGTGGAAGAACGCATACGAACGCCGCAACGCTGGCCCGTCCTGCACTGTGGGCGGCGGTACCACCCGGTGCACGGTCGAGCGCCAGCGGTCGTTCGTCCACTGCGCCATGAGGTCGCCGATGTTGATGACGTAGGCGCCGGGCGCGGGCACGACGTCGACCCAGCCGCCGTCCGGACCGACGATCTGTAGGCCGGGTACCGAGTCGGCCAGCAACACCGTGATGATGCCGTAGTCGGTATGGGCGCCCATGCGCTGTTGGCCCGGCTCGGGCTCGGGCGCGCCCTCGGCCCGCTGATACCAGTTGCAGCGCAGCGTGTCAGTGGAGTGGGTCGTGAAGGATTCGAAGAAGTCCTCGTCCAGACCGAGGCCGACCGCACAAGCCGACGTGAGTCGGTGAGCCAGGGCCGTCACCTCGGCGAAGTAGGCCATGCCGTCGGTCCGCAGTCGGGGGCACTCGGCCGGCCAGACGTTGTCGGCAAAGATCCGGTGCCGCTCGGCCATGATCGCCGGGTCGGACTCGTCGAAGCCCTCGGGCCCGAAGTTGAACGCTTCGAACAGGTCCGGCGGCGCGTCGATCCCCAGCGAGTAGGCCAGCGACTCAGCGCCGACCGCTGAGTACCCGTTGTTCACCTCCGGCCCCGGCGGCGGATAGCCAAGCTTGGTGGCCAGCGGCAGCGAGAAGAAGTCGTCCACGGCATCACGGAGGCCATCGGTGACTGCCGGGTCCAGACCGTGGTTCACGACCTGGAAGAACCCGATGGTGGAGGCGGCAGCATCGATCTGGGCCGGAGCAGACGACGAGGACAGGTCGATGACGGGGACGGTCAACGCCATGGTGGTGCTCCTTGGTACTGGGCCGAATGGCCGGTGGCGTCCAGTCGACGGTGCGCCATGAGAACTCAGCTCAAGAGCGGCGAGGTGTCGCCGAGATCGGCAATGCCGAGGCGGGCCATTCGTCGGTTGTAGGCCAGCCGGCCGGCCTGCTCCAGCTCGAAGGTCCGGTCGACCCGGGCCAGGACCGACGCTCGGTCGTCCTCGGTCACGCAGTGTCGTTGGATGACTCGCCGTCCGAGCTTCATGTGGAACTGCTCGTCGGGAATGATTCGATCGAACGCCTTCTGCACGTCCTCAGGGAGGCGCGGTCGTATCTGCACGAAGGCCTGACAGGCGCCGAGTTCGCCGGTGAGGTTGTGGGCGGCGACGCGCTCGATCGTGGTGTCCCCGCTGGGATACCAGACGTCGATCCACTCCTCCCACTCTGGCTCGGGAGTCCAGTCGTCGAGCGAGGTGACGCCCCGCCGGGCCAACGCCCGCATGCAGTACTCGTAGTGCAACGCCTCGTCCTCGACCTGCTGGGCCAAGAGGATGAGGGCGTCCGGTTCGGGGGTGGTGGCCAGCCAGCCGCCGATGAACTGGCAGGCCCGGAGCTCGTAGTACGCCTGGAACGACAGCCATTCGACCAACTCGTGCTCCGAGAAGGGCCGGTTGAAGAAGTTGGCCTGGTCCGGATCCTCGATGGCCGACCGTCGGGTCTCGATGTGATCGATCAGCTCGGCCCAGTAATCGGGCGCGTCGTCCCCGGCGGCAGGCTGGTTGGCGGCAAGTGGGTCGGCGGCACGGGTGCCCGGCCCGTCGAAGACTGTCCTGGTCATGGTGTTCCGATCTGGTCGTCGATCGAGGTGGCCCCGATGGCAGAGGTGTCCGAGATGGCGTAGCCGCCGTCCGGGCGCGGAGCGGCCGTGGTCCAACCCCAGATTCGCCACAGCTGACGATCGGTGTCCTCGTAGGGGTCCCGGCCATGAAAGATCCGGGCGTTGTCGCCGATCAGGATCTCCCCGGCAAAGAGGTGGAAACGGGGCAGGCGGGCCTCCAGTTCGGCCAGCCGCTCGTCGCAACGCCGGACCATGGACCGGGTCCGGTCGGGCGATGGATCGTCGGGCAGCGGTTCGTTGCGGATCGAACGCACCCAGATCCGACGGCCGTCCGGGGTCGACGAACCGATGGGCCCGATCGACGCGAGCTTGCCGGGTTCGGTCCGGTCGAGGGGAACCTCGATCAGGAACGCAGCCAGCTCCTGGTCCATGTCATCGCCCCCGGCCAAGGCGGCATGCCAACGGTCCACATCGAGACAGAACGAGTCGCCACCAGGCACATCGTGGGCGCAGCCCAGTGCCACCAGGTCGGGCGCATCCTGGGCCAACGCGAAGCCGTCGGAGTGCAAGGGCGTCCGCAAGAGGTGACCCTCGGCATCCAGATCGGGCCGGTCCTGACCGCCGGCTGCTCGAACCTCGACCGCATCACCGATGTGGACGAGTTGGTCGCCGAAGACTTCGGACAACACCTCGGCGACGCCTCGGGCGCTGGAGCCGCCACCGATCCACACCACGGCACCATCGCGTTCCACCAACCGACGGGCCGCCGCCGGATCATCGGTCCGCTCGGGAAGGACACAAACGGTCGAGGGGTCGATTCGAAGCCGTGCCGCTGGGTTCATGGCCGTGCCGCCAGGATCGCGGCGCGACGTTCGAACAGTTCCTCGGCCGCGGCCTGGCCGGTGGCCATCACCGACGTCTCGTCGACCGACAGGACCTGTCCGCCCTCGACCAGCCGGCGCCCGTCGACCCACACCGAGGACACGTCGGATCCCGAGGCGGTGAAGACGAGGTGCGCAGCGATGTTCTGGTCATGGTCCAGGAACGTCGGCACGAACTGGACCTTTCGCAGGTCGACCATGACCACGTCGGCCTGCTTGTCCGCCTCGAGCGATCCGGTCACGTCGTCGAGGCCGAGCGCGGCGGCACCCTCGATGGTGGCCATGGTCAGGACGTCCCACGGGTCCCCGAGCGTGGCATCCAGGGTCGACACCTTCTGCAGGAGCGAGGCGAACTTCATCTCCTCGAACAGGTCGAGGTTGTTGTTCTCCTTCTCGCCGTCGCTGCCCAGCCCGAACGAGATGCCGGCCGCCCGCATGTCCCGAACCCGCGCCGGGCCCGACGCCAGCTTCATGTTCGAACACGGACAGTGGACAGCCGATGTGCCGGTCTGGGCCATCAACTCGATCTCCCGGTCGTCGAGCCAGACACAGTGGGCCACTACGGTGCGGTCGGACAGGATGCCCCGGTTGAAGAACTCCTCGATCGGCCGTCGACCGAACCGTTTCAACGACTCCTGGACCTCCCAGATGGACTCCGAGCTGTGCGTGTGGAGCCCGGTGTCGTACTCCTCGGCCAACGACATGGCATCCCGGAAGCACTGGGGCGTGCAGTAGAGCAGGTGTTCGAGACCGACCCAGGTTCGCACCCGCCCATTCGACGCCGTTCGGTGGCTCTTCAACAGGGCCAGGTTCGACTCGAGCGTCTCGAAGTAGTCGTAGCCCTCCTCGTCGGCGACGTAGGGAACGAGGGTGGCTCGGATGCCGACGGCATCTGCTGCCGTTGCGGAGCCATCCATGAAGCGCCACATGTCCATGACCGAGGTGTTACCGAACCGGAGGTTCTCGGTATACGCGACCAAGCTGGCCGCGGCAGCGATCTCGGGGGTCATGGCTCGGTGCGCCGGATCGACGTAGGCCTCGAGCCAGTCGAACAGCGACATGGACTCCGCCGTTCCCCGGAGGAGCCCGGAGTGCATGTGACAGTTGTGCAGGCCGGGCAACACGGCGTGTCCGGCGGCTTGCACCACCTGGGCGCCAGCGGCCAGCGGATGGGCGTCGACCTCGTCGACGGAGCCGACCGCGACGATCCGTTCGCCGACCATGAGCACTGAGCCCCGGGGGATCAGCCTGGTTCGCTGAGCGCCGTCCCCGGCCATGGGCAGCACTGCGCCGCCGCGGATCAACACGGCGGACGTCGACGGGGCAGGGGCCGAAGCGGTGGAACTCTGGTCCTGGAGCGACGGCACAGTTCCAATCTCCCGCCCCTGCGAGGCCGCGTCAACAGTTTGTCAACCGCTTCACACAGGGTTCACGAACACAGGGTTCACCAACACAGTGCTGCACCATCCGCGCCACCATGGCCGTTCCGGGCGGCCCCAGTAGCCGGAGGGGCAACCCAGCCCGCCGGGAAGCGGAGATGACCGATACGGTCGGCCATGCCCAAGGTTGAAGCAGGTTCCCGAACCCTCTGGGGTCGCACCACTCCCTTCCCGACTGACGCTGTCGCCAAGGCCCGTGCTTCCATGAAGCGCGGCTCGGCGTTCAACGTGCGGATCTTCCAGCGGACCAATGGCTGGATCGGCAGCCGCTGGCGAATCGGGCGGAAGTTCCTCCGCGGAATTCCCGTGTGCCTGTTGACCACCACCGGGCGAAGGAGCGGTCAGGCCCGGATCAGCCCGTTGCTGTTCCTGCAGCGCGGCCGGGACACCGTCGTAGTGGCCTCCCAGGGAGGGATGCCCCGGCACCCCGACTGGTACCACAACCTCGTGGCGGATCCAGCGGTGCGACTTCACCTCCCCCACCAGGCCGAGTTCGCCGCCACCGCCCGCGTGGTCGACGACGACGAGCGCGCGGCCCTGTGGCCCGAACTGGTCGAGCTCTATCCGTCGTTCGCGGTGTACCAGGCCCGGGCCGAGCGGGTGATCCCGGTCATCGTGTGCTCGCCCGTCTCCTGATCGGGGTCGAGAGAACCACCGGCCGGCAGCGTTCCCGGCGGGCTGAGTCGCGCCCGGCGCAACTGGACCCGCCGAGAACGAGAAAACGGTCCGACCTCGGTCGATAGATTCGGCCGATGGAAGCCGTCATGACCGGGGCACGCGAGGAACTGACCTACGAGGTGTTCGGAACAGCTGTCCGGGAGTTGGCTCAACAGGTCGTCGACGCCCAATTCGAACCCGACTGGGTCGTCTGCATCGCTCGCGGCGGGCTGCTGATCGGCGGCGCCATCGGATACGCGTTGCCGCTGAAGAACATCGCCACCATCAACGTCGAGTTCTACACCGACATCGACGAACGCCGGGACGTGCCGGTGGTGCTTCCACCGGTGCTCAACCTGATCGACCTGACCAACACCAATGTCCTGGTGGTCGACGACGTGGCGGACACCGGGGAGACACTGGCCATGGTGATCGCACTCCTCACGCCGGCGGTGGACCAGTTGCGATCGTTGGTGATCTACGAAAAGAGCCGGTCGATCGTGAAGCCGGACTTCGTGTGGAAGCACACCGACGAATGGATCAACTTCCCCTGGTCCACCGAGCCGCCGATCCGGACCCCGACCACATGAGGGGCCCGAGTCGCCAACCCCTCAGGGGTGGCCGGCCTCGATGAGTTGCTCGCTCACGTCCCACAGCCTCGCCGCCGCCGCGGCGTCCCTGGCCCACGGCGCACACCGCGCCGGTTTCGACGCTGCCCAGTAGCCGCCGTTGGTCTCACGGGCCCGCTCGGCGCTGGCCAGGTAGATGGAGGTGCGCGCCCCCTCGGCCGGCGTGATCGTGATGACCTCGCCGGCCTTGACCATCAGTGCCGACGCACCGCCGGTGTCGCCGTCCTGACCGAACTCGGTGCGAACCACGCCGGGGTGCAGCGCGTGGGCGGCCACGCCGTCGGCGCCCCAACGCTTGGCCAGCTCCTTGGCAAAGAGCACGTTCGCCAGCTTGGACCGCCCGTAGGCCACCCATCCGTTGTAGTGCCTGATCGACTGCAGGTTGTCGAACTTCAACCCGCCGACCGCGCTCCAGTGGGCCAGTGACGCCACGTTGACGATCCGGGGTTCGGCGGCTGCCTTCAAGCGATCCTCCAGCAGCATGGTCAACAGGAAGTGCCCCAGGTGGTTGACCCCGAACTGGGTTTCGAATCCCTCTGAGGTCTCGGCCCGCCGGGACAGGATGAGGCCAGCGTTGTTGATCAGGACATCGACCACCTCGGTCGCCTCGACGATGCTGGCGGCCGCCGTTCGGATCGACTCGAAGCTGGCCAGGTCCAACGGAACCTGATCGATCAGCGCCTCGGGAACCCGGCGCCGGATCTCCTCCACTGCTGCGTCGGCTTTCGCCGCATTCCGACAACCGATGATCACCCGCTCGCCTTGCGCGGCCAACGCGGCCGCTGTCTCCAATCCGATGCCCGAGTTCGCACCGGTGATCACCACAGTCCTGGGGGTTCTGGCCATGGAGACAGCCTGTCACGCTTCGGTGGGAGACTGGCCCCTGTGACCCGCCCCGTGACGACCCGGAACCGCACCGGCGTCGGCCCGTGGCGTCTGGGCGTTCGTGGCGTGTTTCACCGGTGCCCCGTCTGCGGGGAGCACGGTTTCATCAGGCGGTGGTTCTGGATCGAGGACCGCTGCCCGACGTGCGACCTCGGCTACCAACGCTCCGAGGGTCAGGTCGTCGGGTCGATCGGGCTGAACATGATGTGCTCATTCGCCTCCACGTTCGCCGTGCTGCTGGTGGGTTCCATCATCATGATCCCGAACATCGTGGCGTGGCCGTTGATCCTGGGGTGCACGATCACCGGGGGCATCCTCCCCGTTGTCCTCCTGCCGTCGTACCGCTTGGCGTGGTGCGCCATTGACCTGGTCCTCCAACCGTTGCAACCCCACGAGGTCGATCCGCGGTTCTTGATCATCGACTCCTAGGACCGATCGACCCAACGCGCCGGCTACTCGGTGGGGTGAGTGGCGCCAGCGGCGACTGAGCCCGCCGAGAACGGGACGGGCGCCTGGAACTCGGGTGCACGGCGCAGCAGGCGTGGGGGAACATGGCGGCATGGGACACGGGCTGACGACAATGCGGACCCGTCGCGCTCGCGTGTGGTCGCTGGTATCAGGCCCTCGCGTCCGTGGACTGGCCGCAGTGTCACTGCTCACGTTGACGATCGGTGCGGTCGGCTCCGCGTTGGCCATCCGTCTGGGTGGAACGGTGGTGGACCGACTCCTGAGACTCGAGGACGCGGTCATGCTCGCGGCGCTCACCACGCTGCTGGCGGTGGCGGCGCCGTTGTTCAACACCGTGTCCAGCCTGACCACGGCGAGACTGGCCACCCGGGTGGCGGTCGACCTGCGCCAGCGAATGGTGACCCACGCCTTGGCGTTGCCCACTTCCTTCTTCACCGACCGGAGCGTCGGCGAGATCACCAACCGCATCTCGACCGACGTCGACACCGTGGCCGACGGAATGGTGGAACAGGGCCAGTCGGTGGCGTGGGGGCTCATCGGTGGCGTGGTCGCGTGGATCGCGGCCTGGACGGTCAACCCGTGGTTGGCCCTGGCCTTCATTCCGGTCTGCGGGCTGCTGGCCCTCGTCGCCGTCGGCCTGGGCCGGCCGGCGGCCGAAGCATCCGAGGAGATGGAACAGTTGTGGTCCGAGGCCGCCGGAACTGCCGAAGAGGCGTTCGATGGGCGGTCCGACCTGCGTCAGACGCTGGGCCGCGGCCTGGTCATGCGTCGTTGGGCCGAGCACACTGCCGAGCTCTGGCAGCAGGGGAAGATCGCGTTCGCGAGCCGACGCCGACTCTCGGTGTCCACCGTCACCATCCTGCGCGGCTTTCAGTTCGCCGTGGTGCTGATGGGGTCGATCGCCGCGGTGAACGGCTCGGCCAGTGCCGGTTCGGTGTGGGTGGCCTTCGGGTTGGTCCGGATGTTCTCGGCCCGAATCGAAGACGTCATTGCCAACCTTCCCCGCCTGGCGGAACTGGTGGCCGCGGTCGTCCGCGTCCGTGACCTGTTGGCCGAGGAGCCCGAGCCGGAGACGACGGTCGACCCCCGACCCGGTGTCGTTCGCTGGACCGGGCCGGTCGAGGTCCGCTTCGAGAACGTCACCTTCACGTACCCGGACGACCCCGAACCCGTGCTGGCGGCCATCAACCTGGTGGTGCCCGGCGGAACGACCGCTGCGGTGGTGGGCCGAACCGGATCAGGGAAGTCGACGCTGGCCCGGCTGGTGTCACGCACTGCGCTCCCGAGTCCCGGCACGGTGTTCCTCGACGGGGTCGATGTCTGTGCCATCCCGGTGGGCGAACTCCGGCGCCACGTCAGCGTGGTCACCCAACGAGTCGAGCTGCTCCGAGCCACGGTTCGGGACAACGTGGCGCTCTTCGACCCGTCGATCGACGACCGCCAGGTCGTGGCGGCATTCGAGGAACTGGGCCTCGGACCCTGGCTCGACGCGTTGCCCAACGGCATCGACACCGTGGTGGTCAGCGACGGTTCCGGCGAACAGGGTGACGTTGCGTTGTCCCAGGGCGAGGCACAGCTGGTGTCGTTCGCGCGGCTGCTGGTCCGTAACCCGTCGGTCGTGATCCTCGACGAGGCCACAGCCCGGCTGGATCCGGTCACCGAGGGTCTGGCCCGCGACGCCACCAACCGCATGCTCCGGGGTCGAACCGCCATCGTGATCGCCCATCGCCTGGTCACCATTGCCGATGCCCACCGGATCGTGGTCATGGACAGCGGTCGCGTGGCGGAGTCAGGCACCATTGCCGACCTGATGGACCAGGCTGACTCCCGATTCCGGCGCCTGGTGGAGGCGGCCGGTGGACGGGACGCGCTCCGCCGTGAGCGGTCGGTCGACGACGCAGCGCCATCAGGGCGCGTCACTGCGTCGACGACGCACCGTCACAGCGCCACCCCGGAGCCAGCCGACCACGCAGCCCACGACGTAACCAACGACCCGCCGGCCGGAGCCACGTCCGACTCAAACCACCACCGCACGTTCCCACTGGTTCCGACGACCCTCGGCCTGCTCCGCCGTCATCGCCACTGGGCGCTACCCGGACTGGCCGGCTGGTACCTCTGGTTCCTCTCCCCCGCCATTGCCGCTTGGACCTGGCAGCATCTCCTCGAGGAGTTGCAGCCCGGTGGCCACGTGATGACTCCGCTGGTGGTTCTCGCCGTGTCGGTCGTCGTCGGCTCCGTTGGGCTCTGTCTGGGCCACACCTACTTCTCCCGCTGGTGGCTCCTGACCGAGACGACCATCCGGTCGAACCTCATTGCGGCACAACTGCACCCGACCGACCGATCCACCGGTCGACGGCGGGTCTCGGCCGGCGACGCGGTGTCGCGGCTGTGGGATGCCGACGGCGTCATCGTCTACACCGATCGCTACATCGACGTGTTCGGCTCCGCATTGTTCATCGTGGCGACAACGGTGGTGAGCGGCACCTGGTCCACCATCGGGTGGCTGATGTTGCCCATGGTCGTGCCGGCGGCGTTGGCCTGGATCATGCGGAGACGGATCAGTGCAGTGGCCATCGACCACGCCCACGTGAAGGGCGTGTGGACGGGTCGGGTGGCCGAGGTCTGCGCAGCAGCGACCACCATCAAGGGCTTCGCGGCCGAGTCCGGCGTGATCCGCCACGTTGCCGCGTTGACCGAACGCCGCCAGGGCCTGGCACAGCGTCAACGGGGCCAGTCCAGCATCCTTCGTGGGTCGGTGATCGTCACCGCCGCCGCCGGCCAACAACTGATCTTGTTGGTGGCGGCCCTCTCGGTCCGCGACGGCTCGTGGGGCACCACGTCGGTAGTGGTGGCCATTGCCGTCTCCGAGGCCATCAGCAACATGCCGTCGGCCGGATTCGTCACCGTGGCGCTGATCCAGGAGGCGCCGGCGGTTCGAGCCAAGCTGAACCGAATGGCCGAGTTGGTCCCACCGGGGGTCGACTTCGACCTGTCCGCTCCTCCGGCCGATCTGGTGCTCCCGCCTGATCGGCCCCAGCGAGTCCCCACCACCCGACCGGAGCGGGACCCGCTCGTCCTGCTCGAGTTGGTGGACATCGGCGTGACCTTCGACGACGGGACGCTGGCCCTCGGTGGCGTGAACCTGTCCGTGCGTCGTGGCGAGCTGATCGTGGTGACCGGCCCCGTCGGGTCGGGCAAGACCACGCTGCTGCGTGTCCTGGCCGGGTTGGTCCCGGCCGACCAGGGAGAGCTGCGCTGGAACGGCCGAGCCATCGCCGATCCGTCGCTGTTCCTGCGGCCGCCCAACTGCGCCTCTGTCTCGCAGAGCCCGCGTCTGGTCTCGGGAACCGTGCATGAGAACGTGGCGCTCGACCACGAACTCGATGTCGACGCTGCGTTGGCCATGGCCCAGCTCGGGGACGAGGTCGCCGGATGGGGCGGCGGCTCAGCGGTGGTCGGGCACCGGGGGATGCGACTGTCCGGTGGTCAGGCCCAGCGACTGGCCACCGCTCGAGCGTTGGCCACGAACTCCGAACTGCTGGTGCTCGACGACCTCTCCAGCGCGCTGGACCCGGTCACCGAGCAACAGGTGTGGACGTCATTACGGGCGGCCGGCCACACCGTGATCGCCGCCTCCCACCAGCCTGCGGCCTTCGCGGCCGCCGACCGGGTC
>Ga0105046_10008588_pt1 | contig 16045 bp, 16 predicted proteins | sample MAT03_FD_78385 | JGI IMG/M metagenome (GOLD analysis project Ga0105046, IMG submission 78385) | Freshwater microbial communities from Lake Fryxell liftoff mats and glacier meltwater in Antarctica - MAT-03 (megahit assembly) | ecosystem: Environmental > Aquatic > Freshwater > Ice > Liftoff...
CCGCAGCCATGACCGATACGGTCACCACGCTGCCCTACGGCTTTGCCAAGCGCCATGGCGTGATGCTGCTGGCGCCCGGCAATCCTGCCGTCGTCGGCCTGCTGGAAAGCGCCGGACCGACCGCGCTGCTTGAAGTGCGGCGTGCGCTGGGCGGACCGATCGTCGTGCGCCGGCTTGCCCGGGGCGATTTCGACCGCAAGCTTTCCGAGGTCTATGCCGGCGAAGCGCTCGCGGGTTCCGCGGCGGCCACCGGCGCCGAGTTGGGTGGTTCGCTCGACGCGCTGGCCGACGACCTGCCCGGCGCCGCCGACCTGCTCGACAGCCAGGACGACGCACCGGTGATCCGCCTGATCAACGGGCTGATCGCCGAGGCCGCGCGGCAGGGCGCGTCCGACGTCCACATCGAGCCCTTCGACGCCACCCTGCAGGTCCGGCTGCGCGTGGACGGCGTGATGCGCGAGGTGCTCAGCCTGCCCAGCCGCCTGGCGCCGCTGCTGGTGTCGCGGGTGAAGGTGATGGCGCGGCTGGACATCGCCGAGAAACGCATCCCGCAGGACGGCCGCATCTCGCTCACGCTTGGCAGCAAGGCCCTGGACGTGCGCGTGTCCACCCTGCCCGCGCGCGGTGGCGAGCGCGTGGTGATGCGCCTGCTCGACAAGGACCAGACCCTGCTGGGACTGGACGACCTGGGCATGCAGCCGGACGTCCTGGCCGCGATGCGCGACGCCATGGCCCAGCCCAACGGCATCGTGCTGGTCACCGGGCCTACCGGCTCGGGCAAGACCACTACGCTTTACGCCGGCCTGTGCCTGCTCAACGACGGCAGCCGCAACATCCTCACCGTCGAGGATCCGGTTGAATACGCCATCCAGGGCGTGGGCCAGACCCAGGTGAACGCCAAGGTGGGCATGACTTTCGCCGCCGGCCTGCGCGCGATCCTGCGGCAGGATCCGGACGTGGTCATGGTGGGCGAGATCCGCGACGGCGAAACGGCACAGATCGCCGTGCAGGCCAGCCTGACCGGTCACCTGGTGCTGTCCACCGTGCACACCAACGACGCCGTGGGCGCCATCACCCGCCTGCGCGACATGGGCGTCGAACCGTTCCTGCTGGCCTCCACGCTGCGGCTGATCGTGGCCCAGCGGCTGGTGCGCCGGCTGTGCGACGCCTGCAAGGCGCAGCGCGCGCCGGACCCCGCCAGCGACAGGCTTTTCGGCTCATCCCCGCCATCGGCCCTTTTCCGATCCGTAGGCTGCGCCCTGTGCAGCCACACCGGCTTCGTCGGCCGAGTGGCCATCTATGAGGCCGTGCGCGTGGACGAAACGCTGCGCAGCATGATCAGCCAACAGGCCGAGGATGCCGCGCTGGCGCGCGCCGCGTTCGCCGGCGCGTCGGACCTGCGGGCCGCCGCGCGGCGCTGCGTCGCCAGCGGCATGACCACGGTCGAGGAAGCGCTGCGCGTGATCCGCCAGGAAGACAAGCCCCATGGCGTCGTTTGATTTCGTCGCGCTCGACGTGCGCGGAAAAGAGCGCCAGGGACAGCTCGAGGCCGACAGCGAGCCCGAGGCGCGCCGCGTGCTGGAACAGCGGCAGTGGGTACCACTGCAGCTGGTTCCCGCAGCCCGGAGCGCACAGCGCTTGCTGCGTCCGGGCCGCGCGCTGCGCAGCGGGGACCTGACGCTGTTCACGCGGCAGCTGGCAACCCTGGCCACCGTCTCGCCGCTCGAGGAAGCCCTGTTCACGATCGGCTCGCAGGCGGGCCGGCCGGACGTGCGCCGGGCGCTGCTGGAAACCCATGCCCAACTGGTCGAAGGCCACCGCCTGTCCGAGGCGATGGGCCGCGTGCCGGGCGCGTTCCCGCCGCTGTACCGGGCCATGGTGGCCGCCGGCGAAGGCTCGGGCGCGCTGCCCGTCATCCTCGAACGCCTGGCCGACATGCTCGAGAGCCACCAGCAGCTGCGCAGCAAGCTGACCACGGCCCTGGTTTATCCGGCGGCGCTGGCGGTGACCGCCACCCTGGTGGTGGTGGCGCTGATGACCTTCGTGGTGCCCAAGGTGGTCGACCAGTTCGAGTCCATGGGGCGCGTGCTGCCGCTGCTGACGCGTTCGGTGATCGCGGTCTCGGAGTTCATGGTGGGCTGGGGCCTGCCGCTGCTGGGCGTCGGCGTGGCGGCGGTGGTGGCGGCGGCGGTGGCGATGCGCAAGCCCGCGGCGCGCCTGCGCGTTGACCAGGCGACGCTTCGCCTGCCTTTGGTCGGCAAACTGATCCGCGACGTCCACGCTTCGCTGTTCGCCCGGACCCTGGCCACGATGGTGTCCAGCGGCATGCCGCTGATGGAGGGACTCGTGGTCACTGCCCGCACCGTCCAGAACCGCGCGCTGCGCGCCGCCACCGAGGGCATGGTGACGGCCATCCGCGAAGGCAGCAGCCTCTCGTCGGCCATGCGCGGCGCCGCGATCTTCCCGCCCACCCTGCTCTACATGGCCGCGAGCGGCGAGGAAAGCGGGCGGCTCGCGCCCATGCTCGACCGCGCGGCGGATTACCTCGACCGCGAGTTCAGCACCTTCACCTCCGTGGCCCTGAGCCTGCTCGAGCCCGCGATCATCATCGCCCTGGGCGGCGTGATCACCTTGATCGTGCTCTCCATCCTGCTGCCGATCCTGCAGTTCAACTCGATGGTCACGGCGTGACCTGGAGATCGCCCATGCACCGCCGCCGCACCCGTCGCACCGCGACTGGCTTCACTTTGATCGAACTGATGGTGGTCATCGTGATCATCGGCCTGCTGGCAACGGTGGTCACGCTGAACGTGCTGCCCAGCCAGGACCGGGCCATGGCCGAAAAGGCACGGACCGACGTCAGCCTGCTCGAGCAGGCGCTGGACACCTACCGGCTCGAGAACCTCGCCTACCCGCGCAGCGAGGATGGCCTGCCGGCACTGCTCAAGCCGCCGGCCAGCCTCAGCCGCCCCGAGCGCTACCGCGCCGGCGGCTACATCCGGCGCCTGCCGACCGACCCGTGGGGCAATGCCTACCGCTACCGGAACCCGGGCCAGCACGGCCCGTTCGATGTTTACTCGCTCGGCGCCGACGGTGCCGAAGGCGGCGAAGGCGATGATGCGGACATCGGCAACTGGACCCCGTGACCGGCGCTCGCCGGGCTTCAGCCTGGTCGAGCTGATGGTGGTCCTGGTGATCATGGGCCTGGTGGGCACCGCCGTGCTGATGACGACGCCCGCGCCCGAGGCACGCCTCTCGGCCCAGGCCGAGCGCCTGGCCACGCACCTGGCGCGGGCACGCGAGGAGGCGATCATGCGCAACCAGCCGGTGGCGCTGCGCGTGGATGCGGCGGGCTATGGCTTCAGCGTGCGCCGCTCCGGGCAGTGGACCGCACTGGCGCAGGCGCCATTCGCCGAGCGCCGTTTCGAGGGCGATATCCATGCCGTGTTCGCGGCCGAGGAAACGTTTGAACGTTTCGAGTTCGACGCCACGGGCGACACCGAGGGCGGCGGCGTGACGCTGGCGTCTTGGGAGGCGTCCTGGCGCGTGGCCATGGACCAGGAGGGACGCCTGAGTGTGCAACCGGCGCGCCGCTGACCAGGGGTTCACGCTGATCGAGATGCTGGTGGCCCTTTCGGTCTTCAGCCTCGCGGTGCTTGCGCTGCTCAACCTGTCGGGCGAGAACGCGCGCACGGCAACCCGGGTGCAGGAACAGGTGCTGGCCGGCGTGGTGGCGGACAACCGCGCCGTGGAGGCGATGCTGATGCCGCTGGCGGACCTGGCGGCGGCCGGCAACGGCGTCGAGGAAGCCGGCGGATCGCCCTGGCACTGGCGCCGGACCCTTGCCGACACCAGCGACCCGGCGATCGTACGCGTGGACGTGGAGGTGGGGCGTCCCGATGCCCCGCAGGTGCTGGCCCACTTGAGCGTGTTCCGGAGCCGGCAGTGACCCACCGCGCCGCGCGCCGCATGCAGGGCTTCACCCTGGTGGAAATGCTGGTGGCGCTGATGGTGTTCGGGCTGCTGTGCGCCGCCGGGGTCGCGGTGATGGCTTACACGGTGGACAACCAGGGGAAGGTGGGTGCCCGCATGGATCGCCTTGGCGAGTTCCAGCGCACCCGCAGCCTGATGAAGCAGGACCTGGCCCAGGCCGCCGTGCGGCGGGTGCGCCATGCCGACGGCAGCGCCGTTCGCAGCGCGTTCAGCGGCGCGCCCTTGGCCGCCGACGGCGTGCTGCTCGAGTTCACCCGGCGCGGCTGGGACAATCCCGAAGTCGAGCCGCGCGCGTCCCTGCAGCGCGTGCGCTACCGACTTGTCGACGGCGCGCTGGTGCGCGAGGCGCACGCGGCGGTCGACGGCACGCCCGCGGCGAAGACGCAGATGCTGCTCACGGGCGTGGAATCGGCGAGCGTGAGCTACTTCCACCGCGGGCAGTGGCTGCCGGGCTGGCCCGGCGCGCGCGACGCGCTGCCGCAGGCGGTTCGCATCGACCTGGTGCTGGAAGACTACGGCGCCCTGCAGCAGCTGTTCCTGGTCCCGGGGAGCCGGCCATGAATCGCCGGCAGTCCGGGGTTGCCCTGCTGACCGTCCTGCTGCTGGTGGCGGTGATGTCGGTGCTGCTGGTGTCGGTGCTTGACGATATCCGCTTCGGCGTGCGCCGTGCCGGCAATGCCAACGCGCAGTCCCAGGCGCAGTGGTATGCGCTGGGCGCGGAGTCGCTGGCGCGTTCGCGCCTGAACGCGCTGGCGGCCCGCGACCGACAGCGAACCACGCTGGACGGCGACTGGAACGACCGCCCGTTCCTTTTCCCCATCGAGGATGGCGTGATCCGCGCCCGCATCCGCGACCAGTCGAATTGCTTCAACCTCAACAGCGTGGTGGAAGGTGCCGAGGAGCAGCTGCATCGCCGCGAAACCGGCGCCCGGCAGTTCATCGCGCTGGCGCGCGGCCTGGGCATCGCGCCGCAGCGCGCCGGTGAACTGGCCGACGCCCTGGCCGACTGGATCGATTCCGACCAGGCCGCCGGCGCGCTCGGCGCCGAGGACAGCCACTACCTGCGCCTGCGCAAGCCTTTCCGCACGTCCGGCACCCTGTTGGCCGAGGTCAGCGAACTGCGCGCCATCCGCGGCTTCGACGAACCCACCTATCGCCTGCTGCGTCCGCACGTCTGCGCCCTGCCCTCGCCGGAGCTGTCGCCGGTCAACATCAACACGCTGGCGCGCGACGATGCGCTCATGCTGGTGATGATCAGCGAAGGCCAGCTCGGGCTGGCCGCCGCGCGTTCCGTGATCGCGCGGCGTCCGGCGGACGGATGGCGCGATTTCCAGACGTTCTGGGCCACCCCGTCCCTGGCCGGGCTGAGCCCCGGCAACGACGCGCTGCAGCAGCTGTCGCTGCGCACGAGATACTTCGCAATGCACGCCGAAGTCCAGTACCTGGACGCCGACGTGGTGTTGAGCACCCTCTTTGAAATCGATGCCGCCGGTGAAGTCACGTCACTCGCCCGCCGCTGGACCCCGGACCCATGAGCCCGACCAAGCTGCTGCTGTTGCCACACCTCGCGCCATCGCCCGCGCTTTGCCTGGCCGTGGATGCGACCGGCGCGGTCCAGTCGCGCCAGACCCTCGCCGCAGACGCGCCGCCGGCCACGACCCGCGAACCCTGCGTGCTCGCCGTGCCTGCCGCGGACATCGGGCTGCATCGCCTGCGCCTTCGCGCCAGTTCGCCGGCGCAGGCGGTGGCCGCGGCGGCACGGCTGGTGGAGGACCGGCTTGCCGTGCCGCATGCGTCGCTGCACGTGGCGGTATCCGACGCGTCGGATGAAGATGACCGCTGGGTGGCCGTGGTGGACCCGGCGCGCGTGCAGGAGTGGCTGGACCGGGCCTCGCGCCTTGGCTTCCGGCCCACCGCGATGGTTCCCGATTGCCTGCTGCTGGCCGCGCCGGAACCCGGCGCCTGGCGGGTGCTCCAGACCGAGACGACGTGGCACGTGCGCGGCGAGACGATGGCCTTCAGCGCCGAACCCGACCTGGCCCAGGCGGTCCTTGACGGACAGGGCCCCACGGGTGCCCGCATACATGCGGCCACCGAAGCCGACCTGGCCCGCGGCGCGGTCGCCGGTCCGCCGACGATCGACCTGCTGCAGCAGCGCTTCTCGCTGCACGCCGCGGCCCCGACGGGCTGGGCGGCCTGGCGCAACGTGGGGCTCGGCGCCGCCCTGGTGCTGGCCCTGCTGCCGCTGGGCTTCGCCGCGCAGGCGCTGCGCCATGAGCTGGCGGTGCGAGCCATCCATGCCCGGGCCGCGTCGCAACTGCTGGCCACCGCCGCCATTGCCGAAGGCCGGGGCGCGCCGTTCGAGAGGGCCGACGCGGCGCTGTCGGCGGCGCGCTCGCGGGACGCTTTCGCGATCACCGCCGGTGCCCTGTTCGAGAGTTTGGCGCAAGTCCCCGGCGCCGGCGTGGCCAATCTTGATTACGGCGAAGACGGTGTGCTGGCGGTGACCCTCGACCACGACCACGCGGGTGACGTGGAGCTGTTGACGGCCGGGTTGGCCGGACGCGGCGTGTCGGCGTCGCTGGACACGACGCACGCGTCCGGGGCACGGCTTCGCTCGACCCTGCTGCTGGCGGTGACGCCATGACCGCGGGTCGCACCACGCCGGCCGCGTTCTGGCGCCAGCGGACCCGCCGGGAGCAGGCCTACCTCGCGGCCATGCTGTTTTGCGTGGCGGCCTTCGCGTACTGGTTCGCACTGGTGGCGCCGCTGCGTTCGCTGGCAGCGGATGCCGAACGGCGACATGTCGCAGCGCAGACCCAACAAGCGCGGTTCCCGGGCGTGCTGGACGAACTTTCCCGGCGCCAGCGCGCCCCGAGGGCCACGCTGGACACCGAGGCCCTGCTGCGGAGCGCCGCGTCCGCCGGCCTGCGCGTCACTCCGGACGCGACGGCGGGTGCGGGACGCGTGATGCTTCGCTTCGAAGCGGTGCCGGCGCAGGCGGTGTTCGCGTGGCTTGCATCGTTGCAAGACAGCCACGGGCTGTCACCGCTGAAGGCCAGCCTTCGCCGCGTCCCCTCGGGCGTCGAGGGTGAGCTGGTGTTCGCGGCGCCCGGGCCGTGAAGCGATCCGTCGCGCTGGCCGTGTTCGTCGTGGCCTGGCTGGCGTCGCTGCTTGTCCTTGCACCGATGCGCTGGCTGGGCGAACTCGACCTGTGGCGGACCGCCGGGCTATCCGCGTCCGGTGCCACCGGAACGCTCTGGGAGGGGCGCCTGCTGGACGTGGCGGCAGGCTCGCAGCGGCTGGGTGACATCGACGCGGGGCTGTCGGCAGGGTCGCTGTTGACGGGAACCGTGGCCATCGGGTTGGCGGCAGACGGCAGGCGCGGGAAGCTGCTGCTTGGCCGCGAACGCGGCCTGCGCGGGGCCAGCGGAGAATGGCCGCTGGCCCTGCAAACCCACGATGGCCCGCTGCCGCTGCTGCTGTCCCTCGACGCGGTCAATGCCGTCGTACACGGCGGTCGCTGCGTCGAGGCCGGGGGCAAGGTGGACGCCGTGATTACACTTCCCACCGCGGGTGCCCAGGCACCTCGCCTGGCCCTGTCGGGCTCACCCACCTGCCGCGAAGGCGGGGTCGAGGCCAGACTGCTGCCGACCGCCGGTTCGCCGGCCGTCGAGCTGCTGGTGCAGGCCAAGGCCGACGGCCGGTACCGACTGGTCTGGGTCTCCCGCGACCCCGACCCGACGCTGCGCGCGGCGCTGGAGCTGAACGGTTTCATCGCCGGTGCCGACGGGCTGTCGCGGGTGGACGAGGGCCTGCTGTCGGGCGCGGTCGCGCCTCAGGAATAGCTGCGCTCGCGCAGCCACTTGGTGGCCACCCATTTTTCGCCTTCCAGCACCGGCGCGCCGCCGTGCAGCGTCCGGGTCAGGGGGTGCGGACGGTCGTAGCTGAAGAAGACGGCGTTGCCCTTGATCGGCGCCACCTCGAGGCCGGCGTCCGGGAACGTCGTCGCGCCGCCGCGCTGGGGCGTGTTCAGGTACATCACCAGCGACGCCACGCGCTGCCCGCCGCATTCGAGCACTTTGTAGGATCCGGCCAGGGCCGGGTCAAAATAATCGTAGTGCGGCTTGTACTCCGCGCCGGGGCCGTAGCGCAGCACCTGCAGGCCTTCGCCATTCTCGACCGGCCATTGGCAGAGCGCGGCGATGCGCGCTTCGATGCGCTGGCACAGGTCGTTTTCGGCGCGCTGGAAGAACATGCCGTCGCTGGTCCGCCCTTCGTGGACCACGCTCACGCCCTGGTCCATGAGAAAGGTCTCGGACCGCTTGATGCGTTCGCGCCCCAGCGAAACCAGTTCGTCGCATTCTTCGTCCGTGAGCAGGCCGCCCAGCACGACCACGCGCGGGTGCCGCAGGTTCGACAGCACCGCCACCTGGCGGTCGCCCGCGTCGATCAGGTGCGGTCCGCCCAACGCCATCGGTTCGGGCACCGGCGTCGGTGCCGGCAGGCCGTGCTCACGGGCGTGCTCGGCCAGGAGCGCCTGCAGCGTGTCCTGCAGCAGGTCGATCGCCTGCTCCTCGGGCCAGCCCTGCGCGCAGAGGTCCGCGATCACGCCGAGGGGGTCCCGGGCCTGCCGGGCCTGGTCGACGATCCAGTCATGCAGCTCCCGGCTGGCTGGCTGCGGTTTCATGCGCGGACTCCCGGCGGGCTCACGCCCAGTCTGGCCCGCCCGCATGACAGCCATGCTTCAGTGACGGCGCCGGACCGGGCGAGGTACGTGAGAGTGGCGTGAGTTGTAACCAAGCGGGCGGGCGGGCGATTCGCCGCCAACGGGCCTTTCCGATGGAAGACCTAAACATCAATAACTTACAGCCGGCCCGCTTGATGCCTGCCCGACATCTTTAGGTCACCGGACCGAAACAAAAAAGACTTTTGTCATCTTTTCGTCATTAACCGGCCCCAGCCTTGCGGGCATCCGGGCATCCCGTCCGGCGCACCATCCACCAGGAAAGCCGGGGCATCCATGAAACCCATCAAGAACGTTTTGACCGTTGCGCTGCTCGCCGCCTGCTGCAGCCCCGCGTACGCCGAGATCACCATCGACGTCATCGGCGGTTCCGAAGTGTCGTTCGAAGGCATGGTCCAGTTTGATCACAACGATTTCGACAGCGACGTGGCGCGGCTCAACGGCGACGCGCTTGACGGCTCCGACGCCGACAGCGAACTGCGCCGCGCCGAGATCGTGCTCAAGGGCAAGGGCCCGGGCATGTTCAACTGGGTGATCGGCTACGACGCCAAGGCCGACAAGTTCCTGGATACCAACCTGCAGTACCGCCTCAGCGGCGTCACCACGCTGACCGTGGGCCAGTACAAGCAACCCAACAGCCTTGAAGAACTTACGAGCACCAGGCACAACGACTTCATCTCCAAGGCCATGGTCACCAACACCTTCGGCGTGGCGCGCCGCACCGGCGTGCAGCTGGCCACCGGCGGCGACACCTGGACCCTGACCGGCAGCGCCTTCGGCCGCGAACTGACCCGCAACCTGGCCCACGGCAGCGGCTACGGCACGCGTTTCACCTGGGCGCCCATCAACGAAGCGGGCAAGTTCCTGCACCTGGGCCTGTCGGCCATGGACTTCGACACCGACGGCGACGTGCTGCGCCTGCGCACCCGTCCGCAGGCCGACCTGGCCGCCAACCGCCTGGTGGACACCTCCACCATCACCCGCGCCGACCGCCAGCAGACGCTGGGCGTGGAAGGCCTGTGGGTCAACGGCCCGGTGAAGCTGCAGAGCGAATACATGCAGTCCACCGTGCAGCGTTACGCCGGCCAGCCCGACTTCACCGGCAACAGCTGGTACGTGGCGGGCGTCTGGAACGTCACCGGCGAGACCTGGACCTACGCCAAGGGCTTGGTCAACACCGTCCTGCCCAACGACCCGGCCTCGGGCATGTGGCAGCTGGGCCTGCGCTACGACAGCATCGACCTGGACGACTCGGGCATCCTGGGCGGCCAGATGGACTCCTGGACCGCCGGCGTGAACTGGTACTGGCGCTCCAACTACAAGTTCGCCCTGAACTACGTGGCGGTCCAGGCCGACCGCCGCGGCATCTCCGACAACCCGAACATCCTCGAAGCCCGCGCGCAGTTCTACTGGTAATGAAACTGAACGGCGCCCCGGCCTCCGGGGCGCCTTCGGGGCGTTTGCCCACGCATGTCATGTAGCTGTCATATCCGTCATAAATCATATCTGTGCTCGCTGCTCCGCCCCTTTTACCGCGGTTGCAGCAGGCCCCAATCTTCCAAGGAGTCGACCGTGTTCAGCTCGATGAAAATGAATTCCCGCATCGCCGTGCTCGCCATCGCGGCGGCGCTCGGCGCCAATGCCCAGGCCGCCGAGATCACCGGCGCCGGCGCATCCTTCGTGTTCCCGATCATGGCCAAGTGGTCGGCCGACTACAACGCCGTCACCAAGAACCGCGTGAACTACCAGTCCATCGGCTCTGGCGGCGGCATCGCCCAGATCAAGGCGGCCACGGTGGACTTTGGTTCCTCCGACGCGCCACTCACGCCCGAAGACCTGGCGGCCAGCGCGCTGTACCAGTTCCCGTCGGTGTCCGGCGGCATCGTGCCGGTGGTGAACATCCCGGGCCTGGCGCTGGGCAAGATCCGCTTCACCGGCCCGATCCTGGCCGACATCTACCTGGGCAAGCTCACCAACTGGAACGACCCGGTCATCGCAGCGGTCAACCCGGGCGTGACCCTGCCGGACCTGCGCATCACCGTGGTGCACCGCTCGGATGGCTCGGGCACGACCTTCAACTTCGTCAACTACCTGTCCAAGGTGAGCGTGGCCTGGCGCGACAAGGTCGGCGTGGGCACCGCGGTGCGCTGGCCGGTCGGCGTGGGCGGCAAGGGCAATGAAGGCGTCGCCGCTTACACCAAGCAGATCAAGGGTTCGATCGGCTACGTCGAGCTGTCCTACGCGCTGGTGAACAAGCTCAACTACGCCGCCGTCCGCAACCGCGCCGGCAACTTCATCGTGCCGAGCAACGAGTCGATCGCCGCCGCCGCCGCCAGCGCCGACTGGGCCGGCGCCAAGGACTTCTCGCTGGTGATCACCGACGCCCCGGGCGCCGACGCGTACCCGATCTCGGCCACCAATTTCATCCTGATGCGCAAGGCCCCGAAGAATCCCGCCAGCTCCAAGCAGGCGATCGACTTCTTCACCTGGGTCTACGCCAACGGTGACGAGGCGGCCACCAAGCTCGGCTACGTGCCGCTGCCGGACGCCCTGGTGACGCAGATCGAGGCCTACTGGGCCCAGAACGTCAAGTAATCCAGAGTAGCAACCGCCGCGCGCGCCCTCCGGCGCGCGCGGCCGTTTCCGGGCTACCCTGCGCCAACGCCAACGAGTACGCACTGCATGCAAGCTTCCGCCCCGCCAAGCCCCGCTGCACCGCGACTGCTGGACAACATCGGCGACTGGCTGTTCCGCAACATCGTCGCCGTAGCCGGCTGGTTCGTACTGATCACGCTCGCCCTGGCCGCGTTTTCCATGTATTGGGGTGGCCGCGAGGCGTTCGCCGAGTTCGGCTGGGGCTTCCTGGTTTCAACCGAATGGGATCCGGTCCGCGAGCGCTACGGCGCGCTGGTGGCCATCTACGGCACCCTGGTCACCACGACCATCGCCATGATCATCGCGGTGCCCGTCAGCTTCGGCATCGCACTGTTCCTCACCGAAGTGGCGCCCGGCTGGATCCGCGGGCCGCTGGGCGCAGCGATCGAGCTGCTGGCCGGCATTCCTTCCATCATCTACGGCATGTGGGGCCTGTTCGTACTGGCGCCGCTGCTGGGCACCCACGTCTACCCCTGGGTGGACGAACACATCGGTCCCTGGCCGATACTGGGCGCACTGTTCCGCGGCCCCCCGCTGGGCATCGGCATGCTGACCGCGGGTATCGTGCTGGCGATCATGGTCATACCCTTCATCTCCTCGGTGATGCGCGAGGTCTTCCTCACCGTGCCCAACCGCCTGAAGGAGTCGGCCTACGCGCTGGGCTCCACCACCACCGAAGTGGTCTGGAACATCGTGCTGCCCTACACCCGCTCGGCGGTGATCGGCGGAATCTTCCTGGGCATGGGTCGCGCCCTGGGTGAAACCATGGCGGTCACCTTCGTGCTGGGCAACGCCCACCGCATCAGCGTCTCGCTGCTCGAGCCGGGAAACTCCATCGCCGCCAGCATCGCCAACGAGTTCGCCGAGGCCACCACGCCGATGTACCAGTCGGCGCTGCTGGCCCTGGGCTTCCTGCTGTTCGCCGTGACCTTCGTCGTGCTCTCGATCGCCAAGCTCATGCTCATGCAGCTCAAGAAGCGGGAGGGCAACTGATGGCCACCGTCGCCGAACGCCTGTTCCTGCGCCGACGCATCGTCAACGGCCTCTCGCTGGTCCTGTCCGGGCTGGCCGCACTGTTCGGCCTGTTCTGGCTGGTCTGGATCCTCTGGACCACGTTCACCAAGGGCGTGGACGCGATGAGCCTGAGCCTGTTCACCGAAATGACCCCGCCCCCGGGGCAGGACACCGGTGGCCTGCTCAACGCCATGGCCGGCAGCCTGATGATCAGCGGCCTGGCGGTGCTGATGGGCGCGCCGATCGGCATCGCTGCCGGTACGTACCTCGCCGAATACGTCAATCACCGCAAGCTGGGCGAAGTGATCCGCTTCGTCAACGACATCCTGCTGTCGGCGCCGTCGATCGTGCTGGGCCTGTTCGTCTACACGGTGGTGGTGCGAACCACCGGCGGTTTCTCGGGCTACGCCGGCTCCATCGCCCTGGCCTTCATCGTGCTGCCGGTGGTGGTGCGAACCACCGACGAGATGCTGCGGCTGGTGCCGATCCAGATGCGCGAGGCGGCGCTGTCCCTGGGCGTCCCGCAGTGGAAGGTGACCGTCCAGATCCTCTACCGCGCCGCGGCGCCCGGCATCATCACCGGCGTGCTGCTGGCGCTGGCGCGCATCAGCGGCGAAACTGCGCCGCTGCTGTTCACGGCCTTCAACAACCAGTACTGGAGCACCGACATGACCGGTGCGGTGGCCAATCTGCCCGTCACCATCTTCCAGTTCGCGCTCAGCCCGTTCGCCTACTGGAACAAGCTGGCCTGGGCTGGCGCCTTCATCATCACGGTGTTCGTGCTGCTGGTCAGCGTCACCGCCCGCTATATCCTGCTGCGCAAGAAGATGAGCCATGACTAACGCCTCGATTGCCTTCACCACGGCCGTTCCCACCGCGACCGAGCTGGAGCCCCGTGCCGCCAAGCTCTCGGCACGCAACCTCGCCTTCCACTACGGCGATTTCTGCGCGCTCAAGGACATCAACCTGGAGGTGCCCGAGAAACGGGTCACCTCCCTGATCGGTCCGTCCGGCTGCGGCAAGTCCACGCTGCTGCGGGTATTCAATCGCATCTATTCGATCTACCCGGGCCAGCGCGCCAGCGGCGAGGTGATCCTGGAAGGCGAGAACATCCTCGACCCCAAATACCCGCTCAACAAGCTGCGCAGCAAGATCGGCATGGTGTTCCAGAAGCCGGTGCCGTTCCCGATGTCCATCCACGACAACATCGCCTACGGCATCAGCCACTACGAGAGGCTGTCGAAGGCCGACATGGCCGTGCGCGTGGAAGGCGCGCTGCGCCAGTCCGCGCTGTGGGACGAGGTGAAGGACAAGCTCAAGCAGAACGCGCTGGGCCTGTCCGGCGGCCAGCAGCAGCGGCTGTGCATCGCCCGCGCCGTGGCGCTCAAACCCGATGTGATCCTGTTCGACGAGCCCACCTCGGCGCTCGACCCGATCGCCACCGGCAAGATCGAGCAGCTGATCGCCGAACTCAAGCAGCACTTCACCATCCTGATCGTCACCCACAACATGCAGCAGGCGGCGCGCTGCTCGGACTACACCGCCTTCATGTACCTGGGCGAGTTGGTTGAGCACGGCGTCACCAGCACCATCTTCACCAAGCCGACCAAGCAGCAGACCGAAGACTACATCACCGGCCGCTTCGGCTAAGCATAGGATTACCCCGATGAACGACCATATCGTCACGAGCTTCGACAACGAGCTCAAGCGCCTCGACGGCGAGATCCAGCGCATGGGCGAACTGGCCATCAGCCAGCTTGACGCCGCCATTGACGTGCTGCAGCGCCGCGACAGCGCCGCCGCCATGCGCGTAGTGGCCAACGACGAGGCCATCGACACCCTGGAGCACCAAGTCAGCCACGACGTGCTGCGCCTGCTGGCGCTGCGCCAGCCGATGGCGCGCGACCTGCGCGAAGTGTATGCGTCGCTGCGCATTTCCTCGGACATCGAACGCATCGGCGACTACGCGGCCAACGTCGCCAAACGTTCGATGGTGCTCAACCAGACGGCGCCGGTGTCGGCCGCCCGCGGCATCCCGGCGCTGGCCAAGCTGGCCAACACGCTGGTGCACGACGCGCTGCAGGCCTACCACGACCGCGACGCCGACCGCGCCCTGGCCGTGCGCGGCCGCGACGCCGATGTTGACGCCGAGTACACCGGCCTCTTCCGCGAACTGCTGACCTACATGGCCGAAGACCCGCGCCAGATCACCGCCTGCACCCACCTGCTGTTCATCGCCAAGAACATCGAACGCATCGGCGACCACGCCACCAACATCGCCGAAAACACCTGGTTCCTGGTCCACGGCGAGCAGCCCGAAGGCGAGCGCGAGAAGCGCGACACCACCGCCCAATAAGCCGCCCCGGGGCGGGGCCATCCCCCGCCCGTCTTCACGCCGCAAAGGCTTCCGGCGCCCCGGGCTTGGGGTAGACTTCAGTGGCTCAATGCGTGGTGCGGGAGAGACTGGCCTAGGCCAGCGCCGAAGGCGTAACGCCCGTAATCGCTCAGGAACCCGGAACCGTACCGCGCGAGCGACTCTGGAGAGACCGGAACCAACCGGCGCCGAAGGGGCATGGGACGCAGCAAGCGCCCCAAAACTCTCAGGCAAAAGGACAGAGGGGCACCCCGCGCATCCGTGCGCGGCCCTCCCTTTCGCCTGGACCGCCCATGAACCGAGAAAGCCTGAGCCAGCTCGAGCAGCACGACGCCTTCCTCGAACGCCACATCGGCCCCAACGACGCTGAAATCGCCCACATGCTGGGCGTGGTCGGCCAGGCCTCGCTGGACGCCCTCACCGACGCCATCGTGCCGGCCAGCATCAAGTCGCACGGGCCGCTGGCCCTGCCCGAGCCGATCACCGAAGTCGAGGCCATCGCCAAGATCCGGCTGATCGCCGACAAGAATCAGGTTTTCCGCAGCTTCATCGGCCAGGGCTACTACGGCACCCACACGCCCAACGTCATCCTGCGCAACATCCTCGAAAACCCCGCCTGGTACACCGCCTACACGCCCTACCAGGCCGAGATTTCCCAGGGCCGCATGGAAGCGCTGATCAACTTCCAGACCCTGTGCGCGGACCTCACCGGCATGGAGATCGCCAACGCGTCCCTGCTGGACGAAGCCACCGCCTGCGCTGAAGCCATGACCCTGGCCAAGCGCTCGTGCAAGTCCAAATCCAACCAGTTCTTCGTTTCGCGCGGCGTGCATCCGCAGACGCTTGAAGTGCTCAAGACCCGCGCCGAGCCGCTGGGTATCGAACTGGTGGTGGCCGACGACGCCGACGCCGCGTCCATGGACGTATTCGGCGCCCTGCTGCAGTACCCCGACACCTTCGGCCAGGCGCATGACTACCAGGCGCTGGCCGACGCCGTGCACGCGCGCGGCGGACTGGTGGCCGTGGCCACCGACCTGCTGGCCCTCACCCTGCTCAAGTCGCCGGGCGAATGGGGCGCCGACATCGTGGTCGGCAACTCGCAGCGCTTCGGCGTGCCGTTCGGGTTTGGTGGCCCGCATGCCGCCTTCATGGCCTGCAAGGACGCGTTCAAGCGCTCGATGCCGGGCCGCCTGATCGGCGTCTCCATCGACGCCCAGGGCCAGCCCGCCTACCGCCTTACGCTGCAGACCCGCGAACAGCAC
>Ga0105046_10008589_pt1 | contig 16044 bp, 21 predicted proteins | sample MAT03_FD_78385 | JGI IMG/M metagenome (GOLD analysis project Ga0105046, IMG submission 78385) | Freshwater microbial communities from Lake Fryxell liftoff mats and glacier meltwater in Antarctica - MAT-03 (megahit assembly) | ecosystem: Environmental > Aquatic > Freshwater > Ice > Liftoff...
TATGAGTTTGACGCGGCGCACGGTGGTTGGCGGAATTGGCGTCATGGCGGCGATGCACTCGGGGCTGGCGGCAGCAGGGGAGCAGGACATGAGCAAGCTTCCCTTCGCGGCGACGACCCCGGTCAGCGTCGGGCAGGTCGGCATCAAGGCGCGTGACGCCAGGGCCCTTGCCGACTACTACAGCGCGATCGTCGGCCTGGAGCAGCTGTCGGCCGACGGCGAAACAATCGTGCTGGGCGCCAAGAACCGGCCTCTTCTGGTCATTGAAGGCGACAAGGCAGCGAGGCCAGACGATCCGCGCAGTGCGGGTCTGTTCCACACTGCCTTCCTGCTACCGTCCCGGGCCGACCTCGGCCGCTGGATCAACTTCGCCGCGGAGCGCCAGTTCCCCATCGACGGCGCATCGGACCATCTGGTCAGCGAAGCGCTCTATCTGACCGACCCCGAAGGCAACGGCATCGAAATCTATTCCGATCGCATGCCGACCGAGTGGCGATGGAATGGCAACCAGATCGCGATGGCGACGCAGCGGCTGGATATCGCCGGCGTTCGGGGCTCCGTGCCTGCGGGCGACCCAGGCTGGAACGGCGCTCCAGAGAATTCCATCGTCGGCCACGTTCATCTTAGGGTCGGCGACCCGGTCGCTGCGGAGGAATGGTGGAACAAGACGCTCGGGTTCGTCACAGTCGCCAAACACGGTGCGCAGGCCGTTTTTCTGTCGACCGGGGGCTACCATCACCACATAGGCGCGAATGCCTGGCAGAGCGCAGGCGCGGGGATGCGTGACACCGGCCGAAGCGGCCTCGCCTGGGTGCAGATGCGTTCGTCGCTGGCGAGCGAAACTGCGCGCTACACAGATCCCTGGGGCACCGAGATCAAGCTCGTTCCGGGCGTGCCGGCTTGATAAGGTGAAAGCCTGCTTGATGCGGGCTTCTGCGCTGAAGCGACATTGCTGCCGTCCCTGGTTGACTGTCGCCAATAGCGCGCCCGCCCGCCCGGGGGTGTCTTTTGCCGGCTAATTAGACACCAGCTTTCTGCAGCAGCCGGCCTAGCAACAGCAGTCCATCCGGCCAAATGCCGAGCCGGGCCTCGTTGCCCATGTGGCCGAGATCGCCGGCATCCGCGAAGTCCGCGCCCCAGGCAGTGGCGCATTCCCGTGCCCTGTCGAAGGTCACGCGCGGATCTGTACGGCTCGCCACGACCATCGCCGGAAACGGAAGAGGCTGCATCGGCATTGGCGCGAAAGGGCGGATCAGGTCGAAGGAAGGATCGGGATCCTCGACATTGGACGCTGCGACCAGGAACGCGGCGGCGACCTTCGCAAGTTGCCTGTCGTTCGCGTGCTGAGCCCATTTGACCGTCGTGGCGACAGCCAGCGAATGCCCGAGGATGACGACGCGCCTGGGTGCTGCCGCGATGCCAGCGTCAAGCCGGGCGATCCAGTCGCTCGGCTCAGGCTTGTCCCAGTTGGCCTGGAGAACCCGGCTCGAGTTTGGAAATGCATGGCACCAGTGCGAAATCCAGTGGTCCGGATTGCTGTTGCCGCGGCCTGGTATCGCCAGGAAATCGAAACCCGCGTCGGCCGAGATCATCACGAGGCTCCGAAAACCCGCCTGAAGATCGTATCGACATGCTTGGTATGGTAGCCGAGGTCGAACTTTTCGCGGATTTCAGCTTCCGGCAGCGCCTTGGTCACCTCGGGGTCTGCAAGCAGTTCCTCAAGGAAATCAGCGCCTTGCTCCCAGACCTTCATAGCGTTTCTCTGCACGAGGCGATAGGCGTCCTCGCGGCTGACGCCGGCCTGGGTAAGCGCGAGCAGCACGCGCTGGGAATGCACGAGCCCGCGGAACTTGTTCATGTTCTTGAGCATGTTGTCGGGATAGACGACAAGCTTGTCGATGACCCCTGTCAGGCGGGCGAGCGCGAAGTCGAGCGTCACGGTGGCGTCGGGAGCGATCATGCGCTCGACCGATGAATGCGAGATGTCGCGCTCATGCCAGAGCGCCACGTTCTCCATTGCCGGCATCGCGTAGGACCGGACCATGCGGGCGAGGCCGGTCAGGTTTTCGGTAAGGACCGGGTTACGCTTGTGCGGCATCGCCGACGAGCCCTTCTGGCCCGGCGAGAAATATTCCTCGGCTTCCAGAACTTCCGTCCGCTGAAGGTGGCGGATCTCTGTCGCGAGGCGTTCGACGGACGACGCGATCACGCCGAGCGTTGCAAAGTACATGGCGTGCCGGTCGCGCGGGATGACCTGCGTGGAGACAGGCTCGGGCTTGAGGCCGAGCTTAGCCGCGACGTGTTCTTCCACGTAGGGGTCGATGTTGGCGAAGGTGCCGATGGCGCCTGAGATCGCGCAGGTCGCGATGTCCTCGCGGGCGCGCACAAGCCGTTCGCGGGCACGGGCGAACTCCGCATAGGCCAATGCCATCTTGATGCCGAACGTCGTCGGTTCGGCATGAATGCCATGGCTGCGACCGATCGTGACAGTATCCTTGTGCTCGAAGGCGCGCTTCTTCAGCGCCGCCAGCAGGCCGTCGAGATCGGCGAGCAGGATGTCGCTTGCCCGCGCCAGTTGAACGGCCAGGCAGGTGTCGAGCACGTCGGACGACGTCATGCCCTGGTGGATGAAGCGGGCATCGGGTCCGACGAATTCAGCGAGATGCGTCAGGAAGGCAATCACGTCATGCTTGGTGACGCGCTCGATTTCGTCGATCTTGTCGATGTCGAACGTCGCGGCATTGCCCTTTTCCCAGATCGTGCGGGCGGCTTCCTTCGGGATGACGCCGATTTCGGCCAGCGCATCGCAGGCATGGGCCTCGATCTCGAACCAGATGCGAAACCGCGTCTCCGGCGACCAGATGGCGACCATTTCCGGGCGCGAATAGCGTGGGATCATCTCGCTTCTGTCCAATCCTGTCTCGATACTGCCGCTCACTAGAGCATCGGACCGAAAAGTGGAAACCGGTTTCGAACTATTCCGATGGCCTATTCATGACTTAGATCGTCCTTTGTGCGTCCGATAGGACGCACGGCGATCTAACAGAGGCGGAAGGAATGCTCAACGCAAGCTGCGCGCGAACCAGATGGAGGCGATGGCCAATGCCACGAAGCCGATGGGAAAGTAGAGCCGCACCCCGAGCGCCGCGAACTGGTAGAACGCCGCCGCTGCCGTATAGGCAAACTGAAAGAACCAGATGCGGGTGAACGGATCATCGTGCCACTCGGCATAGTACGCTCGGTAGTCGAGCGCGAAAATTCCGGCGGTCGCGCACACTGTGGCGGCGGCAAGAGACAGGAAAGCGGCCGCGAAGGCAGTATCCGGCCGCTTTCGATGCGACAGGAAGCGCGCGAGGATCAGGCCAAAGGGGAAGCCCAGAGCGCCGCCCGCCGCGAACACCGCGACGACCATGCGCATCTTCTGCGCCGTCTCCCATTGTTCCAGAGCGAGCATCAGCAGCGCGCTTGCGCCCATGGCCGCGCCCCAGGCAATCGCGCCCGCAAGCGTCGACAGAACCGGCGGCAAGGCGCCGGCCAGTGCTCCCATGAGCCAGTTGGGTTGCCGGTTGGTCCCGTTTCGCGAAGTCAAACCGTCTCCTAGCGCCCGAGACCGACAAGTGCGAATTATCGCGGCAGAGTCCCTAATGTTGTCTCTCCATTGGTCTGGTGTGCATCGAATCCAGCCCTCACGCGTTGGTTGCGGCAGCTTCAAAGGAGAACGACATGGCTGGCGAGATTCGTGAATACATGGAAGTCGTGGGCGCCGATGGCGTGCATGTCGGCACTGTCGACGCCGTCGAGGGCGATCACATCAAGCTGACGAAAAAGGATAGCGGCGAGGGTTCCCACAGGGGCCATCACCACTTGATCCCGATGGCGCTGGTGGCCGAAGTCGAAGGCGACAAGGTCAGGCTCTCGGCAAATGCCGATGTCGCCGTGACCTTCGAGGAAGAAGAACACAGGACGTAGTCGACGGGTTCAGGCTCGCCGCGACGACCAGACCGGGAACAGATCGTTCTGCGATGGCGTGGCGGCGTAGACGCCGCGCGCGATGGCCCGCGCCATCGTGGCGCCGGCCGCGGCATAAAGGTCGATCGCCTCGTCGCCGGACAGCTCCCTGCCGCTTGCCCCTGTCGCCAGCGCGAAGACGAGGTCGCCGTCGGCTGGCGTATGGGTTGGCCAGATCGCACGGGCGAAGCCGTCATGCGAGGCAATCGCCAGCCGCTTTGCGGCGGCTGGCGTGAGCACCGCATCCGTGGCGATGACGGCGATGGTGGTGCTTGCCCGCTTGTCCCGGAACTTGAGATGAATGCGCCGCGCATCAGGCGGAATTGGCGAAGGATAGCCCTGATCGCCGAACTCGTCGCCGATTTCGAAGGGCGCGGCCCAGAAATGACGCGAACGGCCAACGGTGACCGAACCTGTCGAATTCACGGCGGCAAGCGCTCCGATGTGAATACCGCTGTCGAGCACGGTTGACGCCGAGCCGAGGCCGCCCTTCAGCCCTGCGGTCAGCGCGCCGGTGCCGGCGCCTGCCGTTCCGATCTGAAATTCTCGCGCCGCTGCCTGAACGGCGTCATATCCCATCTCGCGGTAAGGCGGGTATCGGCCCCAGTTCTTGTCGCCGCCATTGGCTAGGTCGAACAGGATCGCAGCGGGCACGATGGGAATCGAGTTGCCGCGCACCTGAAACCCGATGCCGTGCTCCCGCAGCGCCGCCTGAACGCCGGAGGCCGCGTCGAGCCCGAAAGCAGATCCGCCCGCAAGAACCACCGCATTGATCGTCTCGACTGACATGTGCGGTTCCAGGAGGTCGGTTTCCCTGGTGCCCGGCGCGCCGCCGAGCACCTGCACGCTGGCAACGGCAGGCGTATCGCAAAGGACGACGGTTACGCCCGATTTCAGCTTCTCGTCGGCGACGTTGCCGACGCGCAGTCCGGCGATATCGGTAATCAGGTTGAGCGGGCCGGTCTTGAACATCAGGGGACCGCGACCTTCGAAAAGTTCGCGCCGTCGTAGCGGAACAGACGGTAGGGGTTCTCAGTCAGGTCGCCCTCGTCGTCGAACCGGATCGTGCCGATGGCGGTGGCAAAATCACGGCCAGACAGGTTGGCGGCGGGCAGCCCGCCCGCGGCGAGGGCCGCTTGCGCGATCTCGACCGAGGCATATGCAGGCAAGACATATCCCTGGTCCAGCAACCGCCGGTCAGCGAAAGCCTTCGCGACCTCCGGCAAGACAAGGTCAGGCCACTCGGGCAGGGCAACCATGAGGGTGCCGGCGGCGAGCGGGATTTCGCCCGGCGCACGCAACGCTTCCCCGCCGGCCACGACTAATCCGGCCTGCAACTGCGCGGCGTCCCGGCCGATGATGGCGATGTCGTCGCGTTCGCCGGCTGCAAATACATGCGTCGCGCCGGCCTGTCGCAGGCGGCCCACGAGGCCGATCTGGTTGTCGAGTTGCGGCCGGAATGTATCGACGAACACAGGCGAAAGCCCGGCCTGTTCCGACGCGGCGCGCAGGCTTTCGGACAGCTCGCGACCGTAGATCGTGCCGTCGTCGACGATCGCGAAGAGCTCTTTCTGCCAGAGCCGCGCAAGAAGACGGCCAGCCGCCTCGCGTTCGCTGTCGGAACGCGGTCCAAGGCGGTAGACGAGCCAGCCGGTGCGATTCTTGCGATCCGTCAGGCTGTCGGTGCGCACGCCGACGGTGATGGTCGCGATGCTGGCCTGCTTGAGGATCGGAAGTGCTGCTTCGATTGCTTCGCCGCACAGGAAGCCGATGACGATCTGCACGCCCGCGGAAACCAGTTCGCGCGCCGCCCTCGCGCCGCCTTCGGCCGTACAGCCGTCATCCGCGACGGTCAGCCGGAGAGCCAGCTTTTCGGCCGCCAGGCTTGCGCCGGTTCGCATCTGCTGTCCAAGGATCGCGGAAGGGCCGGTGAGCGGCGCGACCAGTCCGACCGAAACCTGCGCATCGGCTTTGCTGGCGAACAGAAGCGCCGCAAGAATGCAGAGGGTGCCGATCGAAAGTCGCATGCTGCGCGGTGATTCTCCTCTCGCCGTCAGCATTGGACGCCCCGACGATGCCCGGCAAGACGTAAAGCCTGCCACGACCCGGCGCAACAAACGAATTGGGCGGCCGCTGACGCCTGCGCTTGCTTGTGAGCCATGCGCAGCGGCCATATATAGCGATCTGGAAATCGTGGCGGGAATTGCGCGTGCTCAAGAAGAATGACGTCGGACCGCAGACCTATCGCGATGCGATGGCCCGTTTCGCGGGAGCGGTCCATGTCGTCACCACCGATGGGCCGGCGGGGCCGCGGGGCGCGACGATCATCGCGGCGTGCTCCGTTTCGGATTCTCCGCCGACTGTCCTGGTCTGCCTCAACCGCGAAAACACCAAGAATGACGTTTTCATCAGAAACGGCAAGTTCGCGCTGAACACGCTCTCCAGGGATCAGCAGGCGCTGGCCGAAGGCTTCTCCGGCATCACGGGCCTGCCCGTCGAGGAGCGGTTCTCGCTCGCCGAATGGGACAGCATCTCGACCGGCGCGCCGACCCTGATCGGCGGCCTTGCCGTTTTCGATTGCGAGATCATCGATACCAAGGATCATGCGACGCACCGCATCCTGTTCGGCGAGGTGACCGGCATCCGCATCAACGACGCACCGCACCCGTTGATATACTTCAACCGCGGCTACCGCGATTTCTGATCCGGCCGCGCGGCTTGTGGCGCAAGGCCGGAGCCGGGTAAGGTCGCCATGAAGGAGTTTTCATGGAAAGCATCAGCCATCTGGATTCTGCTCGCGATCCGCTGATCATCGCCGAAGGCTGGGTGGACGAGGGCAGGGCGGTCGCCATCGCCACGGTGGTCGAGACGTGGGGCTCGGCGCCGCGCCCGGTCGGAAGCCATCTCGTGATCGATTCGGACGGCAATTTCGAGGGTTCGGTTTCCGGAGGCTGCGTGGAAGGCGCCGTGGTCAGCGACGCGATCGACGTGATCGCCACCGGCAAGGCCAGGATGCTGGAGTTCGGCGTCGCCGACGAAACCGCTTGGCGGGTGGGGCTTTCCTGCGGCGGCCGCATCAGGGTCTTTGTCGAGAAGCTCGGCTGAGGCGGTCCAGAACATGGATGTCGTCGCCCTCAAAGCCATAAACGACGAGCGCCGCGCGCGAAGGGCGGCGTTGCTGATCACCGATCTCGATAACGGCACGACGAGGCTGGTTCGCGAGGATGCCGAGATCGGCGGTGAGGTTGGCGACGCGATACGCAGAGCGTTGCGAACCGGCAACTCGGCCGCGATCGAGGCGGACGGCAGGCGCCTTTTCCTCAACGCCTACCTGCCCCAGCCGCGCCTGGTAGTCATCGGCGCGGTCCATATCAGCCAGGCACTGGCGCCGATGGCGCGTATTGCCGGCTATCCCGTCGAGGTCATCGACCCGCGCACCGCGTTTGCAAGTCCGGAGCGGCTTGTCGATGTCGAACTCTATGCCGACTGGCCGGAGACCGTTCTGCAGGAACGGCCGCTTGATGCCTATTGCGCCGTCGCCGCCGTGACCCACGACCCTAAGATCGACGATTTCGCGTTGAAGGCCGCACTCGACGCCGGCTGTTTCTATGTTGGGGCGTTGGGCAGCCGCAAGACGCATGCCAAACGCGTGGAGCGGCTGCTCGAAATGGGAGCAACGCAGGAGGCCGTGGACCGCATTGCAGCGCCCATCGGACTGGATATCGGCGCGGCGAGCCCTGCGGAAATCGCCGTGGCCGTGCTGGCGCAGGTGGTGCGTGCGTTTCGTACGCGCGGATCGGCCGGCGATGCCGCCAAGGCGCCCAAGGGCGAGGCGGCATGAAGTTCGGACCGGTGCGGGTCGAGGGTACCCAAGGCGCTATTCTAGCGCCCGCCGCCGCCGAGCGTCGCTTTGGAAGAAACCGCCGCCTGGAGACTTCCGTTGTCTCTGGCGGACATGAGTTACGTCGAAAAAGGCGACATGGTCGCCACACTGAAGGTCACACCGGTCGCTGATGCCGCGCCTCTGGCCGAAGTGCTCACGGGCTTTGTCGAGCGCAACGACGTGGTCCTAGATTTCGGAGCGTCCTCGCTTCGCGATTTCGAGGATGTGATGTAAATGGCAAACGAACTGGTCGGCGATGAGCTGTTGCGCACTGTATACAGGTTGATCCCGGCAACCTGCTGGTTGCGGGTCGGATGGTCAATCGCCAGTCATCAGCGCGACGGGTTGCGCGCGTCTGCGCAAGGTACATGGGTTTGACTGGGTCTTGGACAGATTGACAGCAGGCATAGAAGACACTGGCGGCGACATTGCCACGATGGGCGCTGGTGGGCTCCTCATGGATGTCCCGACGCATGCAAAGCCGCGCGATGTCCGTCCAAATGAAAGCCCGGCCAAGGTGCAGGCTATCGTGCTTGCCGCCGGTCGCTCGACCAGGATGGGCGGGCCGAACAAGCTGATGACGCATTTCGACGGAATGCCGCTCATTCGCCACACCGTCGAGCGAGCGCTCGCGTCGAGCGCGTCCGGCGTCGCGGTGGTGACCGGACACCAGCCGGCCCGGATCAGGGCCGCACTGGAAGGCCTCGATGTCGCCTTCGCGCACAATCCGGACTTTGCTTCGGGGCTCGCAAGTTCGCTGAAGGCCGGGATCGCGGCTGTTGGCGACGATGCCGGCGGGGCTCTGATCCTGCTGGGCGACATGCCGGCCGTTTCGTCTGACGTCATGGACCGACTTCTGTCGGCCTTCCGCAAGGCGGGCGGCCAGTCGATCGTCCGCGCAACCCATGACGGCCGGCGCGGCAACCCCGTCCTGCTGCCGCGCGCCTTGTTTGGCGCTGTCGCGCAACTGGAAGGCGACGCCGGCGCGCGTCACCTGGTCGAGGCAGGCACGATGCCCGTCGTCGACATCGAGGTCGGTGAGGCGGCTGCCATCGATGTGGATACGCGCGAAGCGCTTGAAAGCGCCGGCGGCGTGGTTCAGGACTGACGGATGCGCTTTCGGCTGCCCATCCTTGTTTGTCTTGTTGTGCTCGCTGCGGGGCAGGTGGATGCGCAGGCGCTGAAGCCCTTCAAGGACGAGCTCTTCGCTTACCCGGCCATCCTGTCCACCGAGGATGGCGGCGACTACATCGTCGTTGACTACAATGAAGAGCGCGACATCAACAAGCGCGATCAGGTGCCGGAGCGGAGGGCGCGCGGAACCTATGTCTCGACCGGTGTCCGCAAGGTTCAAAAAGATCTGTCGCTGAAGACCGATGCCGGCACGATCAGGCACTTCGCCGTCGGCCGGACCGATGGCGCACGGTTCATTACGCTCTACCTCCACGGGCAGGGCGGCAGCCGCAAGCAGGGCGTGGACGACTTCACGTTCGGCGGCAATTTCAACCGGATCAAGAACCTCATGGCGGCGAACGGCGGGCTCTATCTGTCGCCGGATTTTTCGGATTTTGGGGAGAAGGGTGGAGCCGAGGTCGCCGCGCTGGTGGACTACTATGCCGGCAAGTCGCCAGATGCGAAAATCTTCGTCGCGTGCGGTTCGATGGGCGGCATGCTCTGCTGGCAGCTTGCCGCGAACAATGCAGTCGCCGGCCGGCTGTCGGGACTTCTGCTGCTCGGTTCGCTGTGGGACGACGGCTTCCTGTCCAGCGCGGCGTTCAAGGCGAAGGTGCCGGTCTTTTTCGGTCAAGGCAGCCGGGACACGGTGTTTCCCATCGACAGCCAGGAGGCGTTCTTTCGGTCGATAGTCCAAAAATCGGCTGGATATCCGGTCCGTTTCGTTCGTTTCGAAACCGGAACGCATGGCACGCCTATCCGCATGATCGACTGGCGCGAGACGTTGAACTGGATGATTTCGGTGCCGCGTTAGCGGCCAGATCAAATACGAGCGGCGCGGCGCTATTCCGCGCCTTCGATCTCTTCGACCGAATTGGCGTCGGTGGCCAGGACTTCGACATCCTGATTGCGTCCGCCCACCACGGTGAAGTCGCGCTGGTAGATGCGCTCCTTGTTCTTCGCGATGATGGTGTAGTCGCCTTCGGCGAGCACCAGCGACGCAAACGCGCCGACCACTTCGCGAACCGGATCGCCGGAGCTCGAGAGTACGGACCACGACGTATCCGCGATGGCCTCGCCGCCGGGTTCGCGCACGAGCTTCATGGTCAGTTCGGCGGCGTGGTGCTCGACGGTTGCTTCCGTAAGCTTGCCGGCCTCGACGCGGATGTCGGAACGGATCACTGCGTTCACCGATCCATAGGTAGAGACCACATGGTAGGTTCCGGAGTTCAGCCGCACGATGGCGTTGGGGCTGACGTCGGGGATGATCAGCGCGCGTTCGCCGCTGGCGTCGGCGTCGGCGTCGAAGATGGAGAATTTTAGCTTGGCGGGCGGTATGCGCACGCCGCCGGCGAGGACTGCGTCGAGCTTTAATCCACCTGCGTCGAGAACTAGGTTCTCGCTCTTGCTGTCTCGGCCGACGGTGATGCGCTTGGTGGCGCCAGCGCGTCCATAGGAGGCATGCACCAAATAGCCGCCCGGCGCGAGATTGAAGACGCTGGTGCCGCCCTGCGACGAGGCAACCAGCGGCAGCTTGCCGTCCGGCCCCGCCTGCTGGCCGAACACCCGCCAGACGAGCCCGCGTGAAATGTCCTGGCCTTCTTCGGTGAGCTTTGCCGAAAGAGCGATCTCGCCGCCGCCGGCCATGGCGAGTGGCGACGAAGGATCGGTGGCAGGGGCAAAGCTGGATATCGACGGAAGCTGCAGTTCCACACCCGGATCGGCTTCCTGCGCGTTGACAAGCGCGGGCAACGTCGTGAAGACGGCCGCGCTGGCGAGCACCAGAAAAAGACGGATAACCCCTCCAGTCATGCTTGCGTTGAACCCCAACCCGATGGCAATTTCAAGGCCAATTCGCCGGCATGCCCGCCGGCAGAGCCAAAGACGCCGCAGGCCCGCGCCGCTTCAGCCAGCATAAACGGAGACAAAAAAGTGGCGCAGTCCGTCATCGACTTCCTTTTGACCCGAAACTCCGCGCCGATCCCGGATCTGACGGCCCCGGCGCCGACCGATTCGGAAATCGAGACGATCCTGACCGCCGCAAGCCGGGTCCCCGACCATGGCCGGCTCGCGCCCTGGCGCTTCATACTTTACCGGGGCGATGCCCGCGTGAAGGTGGGCGAAAAACTGGCCGAGCTCGCGGAATCGCGCGAGGGGCCGCTGACCGAAGGCCGACGGAACCAGGAACTCGCGCGTTTCTCGCGAGCGCCGCTGGTCATCGGCGTTATCTCGAGTCCGAAGGAAAACCCGAAAATTCCGCAGTGGGAGATGTTCCTGTCGGGCGGCGCCGCTGCCATGAACCTGGTGCTTGCAGCCAACGCGCTCGGCTACGGCACGAACTGGATAACCAACTGGTACTCGGACGTGGAAGAGGGGCGCGCCATCCTCGGCATCGCGCCAAACGAGCGCGTCGTCGGCTTCGTCCACATCGGCAGCTATGAGGGCACGGCTCCGGAACGGCCGAGGCCGGACGTTCGTTCGCTCTACAACGACTACTCGGGGCCGTGGCGGGGCTGACCGCTATCGAACGGAGTTCGTCGCCTGCGCCCGCGCAAGCAGCCGCTCGGCGCGCTTGAGATGCGGGATGTCGTACATGCGACCGTCAATGCCGACCACCCCCGGGTTGCCGGCTTCAGCGAAGGTGGCGACCAGCGCGCGGGCGTGTTCGACTGCCTCGTGCGACGGCGTGAAAACCTCGTTGATGACGGCAACCTGCGCCGGGTGGATGGCGAGCTTTCCGGTAAACCCGTCGCGCTCGGCCTCCACGCATTCCGCGCGCAGGCCGTCCAAATTCCTGAAATCGACATAGACTGTGTCGATCGCTGCCGTGTCGCAGACCGAGGCCGTGAGCAACGTGATGGAGCGCGCGAGGCGGAAGACATCGGTATAGCGGCCATGCTCGTCCCGGTTTGCGCGGGCGCCGATCGCCGCAGACAGGTCCTCGGCGCCCCAGGTCACGCCGGCGATGCGTGGGCTTGAATTGGCGTAGGACGCAGTCGAAAGCACGGCGAGCCCAGTCTCGCTGACGATGGGGATGATGCCGATGCCGCCGTCGGGCAGGTCGTTTTCAATCTCGGCGACGCGCAGCTTGGTGGAGAGATGCTGGATGTCGGCGCCTCCCTGCGCCTTGGGCAGGATGATGCCTTGCGGACGGGCCGGAACGACGGCGGCAAGGTCCTCGTCGGCCAGCCCTGTCCCAAGATCGTTGATCCGGACGTAGATTCGGCTGGCGCCGCCAAGCTTGGCCCGGATCGCTTCGGGCGCAAGGCGTCGTGCGTTCGGCTTGTTCTGCAGCGCAACCGAGTCCTCGAGGTCGACGATGACGACATCCGCGCCGGCCTCAAACCCCTTTTCCAGTTTCCGCTCGGAATCGCCTGGAATGAACAGCAGCGAACGCATCAGGCTTCCTTCCTTTTCTTGGCGATCATGGCCTGCCGGAAGCACTTCGCCACGAGGTCGCCTTTCTGGTTGTAGGCGCGGTGTTCGAACTCGACGATGCCGCGGTCCGGCTTGGATTTCGATTCGCGCACCGACAGCACCTCGGTCTCGACGCGGATCGTGTCGCCATGAAAGACAGGCGCCGGGAAGACCGTTTCCGTCATGCCGAGATTGGCGAGCGTCGTTCCCATGGTGGTATCGTGGACGGAAATGCCGATCATCAATCCCAGCGTGAAAAGCGAATTGACCAGCGGCTTGCCCCACTCGCTCTTCGACGCAAATTCGAAATCGATATGCAGCGGCTGCGGATTGAGCGTCATCGTCGAAAACAACATGTTGTCGCTTTCGGTGACGGTCTTGGTCAGGGCATGACGGAACACGTGACCGACCCGGAACTCCTCCAGATACAATCCAGCCATGCGAACTCCCTCCAGTCCGGACCGGAATAAGCGGCGAGGCCCGCTTGCGCAAGGCGGTTAAGAAGTATGGTGAACCAAGTGTAAACTATTTCTGCCTAGGTTCGGCGCTTGAAGCCAAGAGGGGTTGGCTGACGGGCTCGGGGCGCGCGCATCTTGATAGTTGTCTCGCATTTCCTGAAATGGGTGAACACCGCCAAGGTGACCGAACGCGCCGCCGCGGCTGGTGCGCTGGCCCGCGCCTATGTCAATCACGACCTGCCGTTCGAGGACCGCTGCGGCGCCGAAGCCGCGCTGACGTTTCTGCTGGACGATCCCTCGGCCAGGGTACGCCAGGCGATGGCCGAAGCGCTTGCGCTGTCGCGCCATGCGCCGGTCCAGGTCATCGGCGCGCTCGCGGCCGACCAGCCGGAAGTCGCCGCCGTGGTGCTGGCGCGCTCGCCGCTCTTGAGCGACGCAGACCTGATCGAACGATTGATGTCCGGCGCTAAGGCGACGCAGTGCCTGATTGCGGACAGGCCGTCTGTTTCCATGGAATTGTCCGCCGCGATAGCCGAGATCGGCGAGGCGGATGCCTGCCGCGCCCTTGTGGCGAACGCCGGCGCACATATTGCCGCCTTGTCTTTCCGCCGCATGGCAGAACGCCACGGCCAAATCCCGGCTCTCAGGGAGGCTTTGATCGCCGATCGCCGGCTGCCGGCGGATTGCCGCCACATGCTGCTGGTCAAGCTTGGCGAGGCGCTGAAGGGCTCGCCGCTGGTGGTGGCGCTGATGGGTCCCACGCGGGCCGACCGCATGATGAAGGACGCCTGCATGCGGGCGTCGCTGACGCTGATCGACGCAACCGACGCGGGGGACATCGCGCCCCTCATCGCGCATCTGCGCGTGCGCGGCGACCTGACCGCCAGCTTCCTCATCCGCGCGGTCGCGCATGGCAAGGTCGACTTCTTCGGCTCCGTGCTGGTGTCGCTCACCGGAAAATCCGAGGAGCGCGTCCGCTCGCTGCTCGCGGCGGGCAGCGATGTCGCGCTCTCGGCGGTGTTCCGCAGCGCCGGCCTCGCCGAACATATCCACGCGATCCTCACCCGCGCACTGAAGGTGTGGCGCGAAGTGGCCAACGGCAAGCGCGTCGCCGGCGCGCAGGAAGTGTCCTGGCTGATGCTTCAGGAACTCGGTGGGCAGGATGCGGATGGCGACATCGCCGCGCTGCTGAAGTCGATCCACCTCGATGCGCTGCGCGAAAACGCGCGTGGACACGCGCTGGCGATCGCCGCCGCCTAGGTCTCAACGGTTACGATCCGGTCCATCGCGATGTCGTGCGGCTGCGGGTGGATCGTGGCGATGCGCTGCAGGGCGTAGCCGACGCCGACGACAAGCGGCTTTGCGGGCAGCGAGGCCAGCGTGCGGTCGAAGAACCCGCCGCCATAACCCAGCCGGTAGTTCAGCGGATCGACGCCGACCAGCGGGGCAATCACGATATCGGGGACGACAGGCGGGCCTTCGGCCGGCACCGGTATGTTCCAGACGCCCTTTTCCAGCCGGTCGCCGGGCCTGTACATGCGAAAGACCAGCGGGTGGGCCTTTTCCACGACGACGGGCAGGGCGGGCGTGCCGCCCCGCGCGACGATGCCTGCCATCCACGGGCGCAGGTCCGGCTCACCCCGGAACGGCCAATAGAGGCTGACGACGCGCCCGCCGAAATCGCCGACGATGCCGTCGAGCTGTTCGGCGATCCGGGCAGACAGCGCAGAGCGGGCGTCGGCCGGTATCGCCAGCCGCGCCGCGATCAGGCGCTCCCTCTCGGCCTTGCGCCAGCGCGCGACGTCGGGCCAGGAAGTGGGGCCGGCGAGGGCGGGATCGTCGTTCATGTCCGGCTCCGAAATGGCGATGCGCCGAGCTAAGGCCGGGCTCTCGCACAAGGCTCGCGCATTTGCGACATCGCGGCTTGCTTCGGCAAGCGCGATTGCGCGTTGCGTTCCCCGGCGGATGAGCCGATACCTCTCATCCCAAGGGAGCAAGCCATGCGCTACGTGATCGGAATATGCCTCGTGGCGGGATTCCTCATCTGGGACTTCGGCTACAATGACGACCGCTACATCGCGGCGGGCGTCATGGAACTGAAGCGGCTGACCGCCATGGTCGGCGCGTAAATACGTCACGGTTGACCTCGGCGCGCCAAAAACACAAAAGACGCCTCGCGGGGTTCACGCCCCGGCTGCAAACCGGTCCCCTTGTGAGGGATCGTCGTCCCGGAGGCGGATTTGATACGGCACATCGTGTTTTTCAGCGCAAAACGGCGCGATGACATCGAGACGATCCGCGAGGGTCTGCTGGCGCTCGGCACCATCCCGCATTCGACTGTCTTCGAGGTGTCGCTGAATACGCAGGTCGACCCGCTGTCCGACGAGATCGACATCGTGGTCTATGCCGAGTTTCCCGACGCCGCCGCGCTCGCCGCCTACAAGGCGCACCCGACCTACGCCGCCACCACCGCCCGCGTGCGCCCGCTGCGGGAACTCAGGTTTTCGGCGGATGTTGTGGCGGGGTAGGGGGTTAGGCGTCGACGTATTCTGCGCGGCTGAGAGGAGCGGGGACCGGCAAGCCATCCTCGCGCAGGCCCTCGATGTGGAAGCGGATGGCGTCGCGGATTTCGAGTTCGGTCTCGGCGACTGTCGCCCCGGTCGCGATGCAGCCCGGTAGATCGGGCACGTAGGCGGAAAAATTAGCTCCGGCTTTTTCGATCACGACTGCGTAGCGCATTTCGTCGATCCTTCAGGCCGACTTGCTTGAGAATGCTACTCAATGCGCCTGATCGCGCTACCTAATTCTTTGAGAGTATGTACGTAATGACGGACCCGAGAATTGGACCCAGGATTCCTACCACTATTGTTTCAAGATGGCGAGCAAGGAAGGGCTGAGACGGGCTGTAGTAGACGCTATAACGTTTCCCCAAGTACAACAGATTTTGGACTCCCGACGCAAGGCTGGTAGCGGCAACAAAAGTCAAGAATACTCTAATGAGATCATTGGATACCCATTCTGAAAATATATCTATCTCGTTGTAAAGCAAAAATATTGTAACCACTGATCCGGCGATCAAAGTTACAAACCCTCGCCAATCTCTCA
>Ga0105046_10008590_pt1 | contig 16042 bp, 13 predicted proteins | sample MAT03_FD_78385 | JGI IMG/M metagenome (GOLD analysis project Ga0105046, IMG submission 78385) | Freshwater microbial communities from Lake Fryxell liftoff mats and glacier meltwater in Antarctica - MAT-03 (megahit assembly) | ecosystem: Environmental > Aquatic > Freshwater > Ice > Liftoff...
GTCACTCCGCCCATCTTTGTTGATATCGGCATAGTCAGCGCCCATGGTGTGGTTGGAAGTATGGCGGAAATATTGGTCGCCACGGTCTGTGAACGTGCCGTTTTTGTTGTTGATGTACAGGAAGTCGGGCATCACAAAATCGTTGCCGACAAAGATGTCGGGCCAGCCGTCCCCATTAAAATCAGCGGCGATGCTGCTGAGGCCAAATGCGCGGTTTTTTATCCCGGCCTTTTCTGTGACATCTTCGAAATAGCCGCCCATGTTTTTCAAAAGCCTGTCCGATTCCCATTCATTTCGCGGGCCTTGAGTTCGGGCATTTCCGCTGCTGTAATCCAGGGTGTTGATGGTTTTAAAATCGACAGGGTGGTTTACGATGTAGCAATCCAGATCGCCATCCAGGTCGTAATCAAAAAAGTTAGCCTGCTGGGAAGCGGAGAGGTCATCAAGTTTGTACGCCGCTGCTTTTTCAGTGAAAGTGTTGTCTTTATTGTTGACAAACAATAAGTTGCGGCGTTCCGGCACCGGCTCGAGCCAAGTGCGGCAAACGTAAATATCCATCCAGCCATCTCCATTGATGTCAACAACAGTTGCACCTGTTTTCAAGCCGCCAAAAGCTTCAATACCGGATTGTTTGGAAATGTTTTCGAATTTCAATCCGCCTTTGTTGAGGTACAATTGGCAGCCTTGTAAACGGGCCGTGAAAAGCAGGTCTTGCAAGCCATCGTTGTTCACATCCAGCACTGCCACGCCGCCGCCGTTGTAGATATAGGGGTCGGCAATGAAGTTGTAGCGGTGTTCGTCGCTGATGACAGGGACAAAGTTGATACCGCTGCGCTCTGGGGAAAGCAGTTCAAATTTGGTGTTGGCAGGAATGGGTGGGGGGGCGTCAATTCCGGGGTTTAAACGTGGGTCGGAATTGGTTTGATTGCAAGCGCTGAGTAGGAAAAAGGTACTATACAGGAGGGTTTTGACTGCCTTCATTGCCGATGTTAAGTTTGGCGTGAAGTTAGGTCAAAAAACAATGACCCTCTAACCCGCTTTTATTTTGTGGCAAGTCGGGTGCATTTGTGCGGCATAATAGTAGCCCTCATTCCACCAGGCAGTCATTTGTGCCGAATCGAAAATAAAAGAGTTCTCCGTGAGCACCCGCGGGGTATAAAAGCAATTCAGGCTGACCTGCTGCTGCATGCTATGCAAATGGCCCAAGTCTAGATCATCCACACCAATTTGGTCAAGCATAAAATCAATGGTGCGTGTCAGCAAGCCGAAGGCATTTGTGGTGGGCAATTGGCATTGTTGGGGTGCTACTTCAGGCTGCAGCATAATAGCATCTATCTCCGTTGCGCCTTTTCGGATCGCCTCTTGCAAGGGCAAATAGGCCCCAAAACCGCCATCGGCGTATTCCATGCCATTTTTTATCACCAAGCTCATAAAGGGCACAAAATTGGCCGAAATCCACATCCAATCGCAAAAATCTTCATAGCTGTTGTCGTGCACGGAATGGTATTCAATCTTGTTGCAGCTCAGGTTGGCCACGCTCACCACGACATCTTTTTTCCCATCCCGAAGGCGTTGGTAATCGTCGGCAGTAAATATGCGCTCAATTAGCTTTCGAAGGTTTTTGCTTTCACCGAAAGTCCTTTTCCCCTGCAAAAACATCCAAACGGTATTGAAGTGGTTGATACGGTAGGTCAATAAACCGTGCTTCTTCCTGATGATAAAAGGGCAAACATTGAAGATGTCCTCCTGCCGGATATTCGTGAAGATCGCCTTTAACCTGTCTGTTTCCCCCAAAGCCAACAATGGAGCCAACAGACTGCCCGCAGAGGTGCCGACAAATATCTGGTAGTTGTGGCAGCAGTCGTTTAACAAATGCGTGGCAATACCGCCTGCAAAAGCGCCTTTGCTCCCGCCGCCAGAAATGACTAGCGCACGTGTTTTGTTTTTATGTTGGTTGCTCATGTGGCAAAGTTATGATCAAAATTTAATAGCCGTCCCAAATTCATAGGAACGGCTATTAAATGCCCAATAAAACCCTAAGCTTCATTCTTTCACTACAGACCCTATATGCGTAGGTGTCCCATCCTGACTTAGCACCATAATATAAGAACCAGCGGGCAATCCTTCAAGCGACCAATCTAAAAAGGAAAGACCTGCTTCTACTTGTTGTGTTCGAAGGGTTTTTCCCGCAACATTCATTAGGTCCATCCGCCGAGCGCCCTTTATATTCGTCTCAGGAAGCTGAATATGGATCCAATTCTTACACGGGTTTGGCCAAAGGCTAAGCCAATAAATTACCTTGTTTATCTATGTGTTGTGTGTAAAATAGCTCAGCATTAAACTCCGAAATGGCACTGCCAAGATTTGCTCCATCAGTACCCAGTTGCCAGGCAAAGTAGCGATATCCATTCCCAGCATTATTGCGGCCCCAAAAGACCCATCGGTCTCCGATCCAACGAACATCTGTACCACCAAGACCATAGACGGGGTCTAGGTAAGTGACACGCCATAGCTCTTGCCCTTCCGGGGAGATTTTGAGTGCGAAGAGCCCGCCTTGTAACGCATCTGTATCGCCATATTGACCAAAGATCACGAGATTTTGAGCAGAATCGAGTAGTATTTTGGTGACATAATTGACGCCAATAGAAGGGCCATCAAAACGATAACTCCAGAGGTTTTCCCCATTTGAAGCATATTTGAGCAGGATAAAACGGGGCAGCCATCCAGATCCAGAAACAAGGTCTTGAATGGTATTGCCCGCAACATAAATTGAGCCTTCGTGATCTACAGCCATTGAAATAACAAAATCATTCCCGAAGGTGTCAAATGTCCGCTTCCATAGCTGAAGGAGCCAAGGAGCAATATGGAGAAGAGTGTCGATTGCATGATAAACTATTTACGGGAAATAAAGTTATCTAAATCAATTTAATATAACAAATTTCAAATGGTTAAAAAATGCCTAAGGACGTTAACTGGCATTTCGCTCTTCGTTCAGCATTAAGCCTCAAATAGCGTTGTTAGGTTCAGTCGCGAAAAAATGAGCCGCCCCAGTCTTTGGAACGGCTCATCATCAAAATATACTTGTGAAAAGCTCAGCTTAATTATCCACAGCTTTCGCTTTCCCCTTCCCTTTGCTTTTCTCCTTCACTTTTTCCTCTAAATTAATAATCAGGCCATCTTTAGCCTCGTTCATGGTAGCCGTCAACGCAGCATCTTCAGCAGGGTTTTCGCTGAGGATAAACTCTGCGAGCGGGTCCTCCACGTATTTCTGAATCGCACGGTGTAGCGGGCGGGCGCCAAATTGTGGATCGTAGCCTTTGTCGGCAACAAACTCTTTGGCACCTTCTTCCATGGTCAGGGTAAACTTCATGGTTTTGAGCCGCAGCATCAAACTATCCAAGGCATTGTCGATGATTTTAAAAATTTCAGGACGGCCCAATGAGTTGAACACCATCACATCGTCAATCCTGTTTAAGAATTCCGGCGAGAATGTTTTTTTCAATGCGTTCTGAATCACCACTTTAGAGTTTTCTTCCGCTGCTTCTTGCCGTGCAGTGGTCGCAAAGCCCACACCTTGACCAAAGTCCTTCAATTGGCGTGCGCCAATATTGGAGGACATAATAATCAGGGTGTTTTTGAAATCCACTTTGCGGCCCAGGCCATCGGTCAATTGACCGTCGTCGAGCACCTGTAGCAGGATATTGAACACATCCGGGTGGGCTTTTTCGATTTCATCGAGCAAAATTACGCAGTATGGCTTGCGCCGTACTTTTTCGGTCAACTGGCCACCTTCCTCATAGCCTACATAGCCGGGAGGGGCACCAATCAAACGACTGACCGAGAATTTTTCCATGTATTCCGACATATCGATGCGGATCAATGAGTCCTCTGAGTCGAACAAGTAGCGGGAAAGCGCACGCGCCAATTCAGTTTTGCCAACGCCAGTGGGCCCCAGGAAAATAAAGGAACCGACAGGCTTTTTTGGATCTTTCAAACCTACCCTGTTGCGCTGAATGGCTTTCGACATCTTGGTAATCGCTTCCTCCTGACCAATAACCATTTTACGCAGATCATCGGCCATGGTGACCAGCTTTTTGCTTTCACTTTGGCCTACTTTGCGCACCGGGATGCCCGTCATCATGGCCACTACTTCTGCAATATCGTCCTCGTTAACGGGGTATCGGGTCACTTTGCTTTCTTCTTCCCATTCCATTTTGGCAAATTCCAATTGGCGCACGAGTTTGCTTTCCTGATCACGCAGGTTGGCCGCATTTTCGTAGTCCTGGTTTTTGACCGCAGTGTTTTTCTTCTCTTTTACTTCTTCAATCTGCGCCTCTACCTCTTCAATATGCTTGGGCACGACAATGTTTTTCAAGTGTACCCTTGCGCCCACCTCGTCGAGCACGTCTATGGCTTTGTCCGGCAAGAAGCGATCCGTAATGTAGCGATCGCTGAGCCGAACGCAGTCTTTGATGGCTTCGTCGGAGTACGTCACGTTGTGGAATTCCTCGTATTTCGACTGAATGTTGCGCAGGATATGGATGGTGTCCTCCTGGCTTGGCGGTTCCACAATTACTTTTTGGAAACGACGATCCAAGGCACCATCTTTTTCGATGTACTGGCGGTATTCATCCAGAGTAGAGGCTCCGATGCATTGGAGTTCGCCACGAGCAAGGGCTGGTTTGAAAATATTGGAGGCATCCAAGGAGCCTGTAGCGCCACCGGCACCCACGAGGGTGTGAATCTCGTCAATGAAAAGAATGACATCGCGGTGTTTTTCCAGCTCGGTCATAATAGCTTTGATCCGCTCTTCAAACTGTCCGCGGTACTTGGTACCTGCCACCAGTGCGGCGAGGTCGAGCATCACGAGGCGTTTGTTGAACAGCGTTCGGCTAACCTTTTTCTGTTGGATGCGCAGGGCCAAGCCTTCTACGATGGCAGTTTTACCAACGCCAGGCTCTCCAATCAGGATTGGGTTGTTCTTTTTGCGGCGGCTGAGGATTTGGCTTACCCGTTCGATTTCGCGTTCGCGACCGATGATGGGATCCAATTTGCCTTCTTCTGCCATTTTGGTGATATCACGGCCGAAATTGTCGAGCACAGGCGTTTTACTTTTCTCCTGTCTTTTTTGGCCCGATTGGTAACCTCGGTTGCGTTCATCATCATCTTCAAATTCGCCGGATCCTTCGGATTGAGCAAATAGGTTTGGGTGGGTGAGGTCTTGTTCAGACCGCACGTACTCCAGTTCTTTTTTAAATGAGTCGTAGTCCACGTCGTATTCGTTCAAAAGTTTAGTAGCGTTGGTATCGGGGTGTTTGAGCAGGGAAAGCATCAAGTGTTCTGGATGCACTTCCTCGCTTTTCATCATTTTTGCTTCCACAAAGGTTGCTTTTAGCACACGTTGTGTTTGGGTGGTGACAGAGCATTCGCCGACAAACAGATTGTCTGCTGGCGGGAAAGCGCTGTACCGCGGGATGGCCTTTTCAAGACGCTTTTTCAAGTCGCCGATATCAACCAGTAAGGCATCAAGCACCCGCACAGGCAGGCTGTCGCGTTCAGCGATAATGCCAAGCAGCAAATGTTCCACACCTACATAGTCGTGACCTAACCTTCGTGCTTCTAAGCCACTTTGGTTGATAATTTGTTTGACCACCGGGGAGAATTTCTTGTTCATTGATCGAGATTTTGTGCTACAATGTTAGGTGTTTCTTGGGGAATATTGAATCATTGCAACTGTGACTTTAACATTTTTTTCTGCGCAAGGTTTTTGAAAGAAAAAAAATATACGCCATAAGGCTGCATCTAAGCCTGTATTACTGAAAAAACAGTGCCATTTTTTAGAACTGACGCTCTGGCAGACAATTCAATTTCTCTTTTTTAGAAAAACAGCGCGGCAACCTTTACATTTGCGCCGAACAGACCGAGACAGTTCGGTTGTAATTGCCTAATTTTATTTGAAATCCAATTATTTATGAAATATCGTCTCGATAAACAAGAACAGTACGCTGTGCTTACTTTGGAAGAAGAAAACCTGAACTCTACTTTCGCGCCATCCCTGAAAAGCGACTTGATATTGTTTAACAATGAAGGTGTCCGAAATTTCATCCTCGACCTTTCTCAAGTTAAGTACGTTGACAGCAGCGGCCTTAGTGCCATTTTGACAGGCCACCGACTTTGGAAAGACAATGGCTCGTTCGTTATTGCCGGAGAATTACAACCGATGGTTACCAAACTCATCGAAATTTCGCGCCTGCAAACGATCCTTACCATGATTCCGACGGTCAGCGAATCCATTGATTATGTGATGATGGAAGAACTGGAGCGTGAACTGCAAGGTGGCGAGGAGTAGTTGCAGTAACCAAATTGAACTTTAAACGTTTCAATGGAAAGAGGATGTAAGATTCGGAGACAGCATTTAATGAATAATGACCAGATGAGTGGCTGTGGTTACTTATAATAAGTTGCCTTTAACAGCAAACATAATACATCCCATTACAACTATACCCTAAGTATTCTAGTCGCGACCCTTACCTTCTACAAGCTCATTCTTATTATTAATTTTATATAAAACACAGGTGTTCCTGTTACTAAATGTCTGATAGTCAGCACAAATTGACCCGAATCGGGGTCTTCTTCGATGGAAATTACTTTCTTCACGTTTCAAATTTTTACGCCTACCATCACCAACGACGCAGCCGAATAAGCATAGCCGGGCTGCATGAGTTCATTCGTCATACCATTGCGGATGAAGAAAACAAGGACATGCACTTGTGCCAGATTGTGGATGCGCACTACTTCCGCGGTCGCCTAACAGCCCAAGAGGCGAGCAATGAAGGCAATCGCTTGTATTACGATCGCTTGTTTGATGATATCCTCATGATGGAAGGTGTCACCACGCATTATCTTCCCGTTCGCACGATTCAGGGGTACCGCCAGGAACGCGGCATTGATGTCTGGATGGCCTTGGAGGCGTTTGAATTGTCTTTACACAAGCAATTTGATGTGATCGTCTTAATTGCCTCTGACAGCGACTTTGTTCCGCTTGTCCGCAAATTACACACCCTGGGGGTTAAAGTGATGCTTTTGGCTTGGGATTATGAGTACTATGACGAAGAAGGCCGCCGACGCACCACGGTCACTTCTCAGGATTTATGGGAGGAGGTGACTTACCCAATGGCGATGCAAAAGACAATAGATGAAGGGGCACACAGTGGTTTCGAAATCAACAAGTTGTTTGTGGAACGCAAACGGGTGCCAACCGCAGAGCCAGAAGCCATTGTTATTGAAGAAGATGGTGAAGTAAAAACCAGCAAAGTATTCAGCCTGAAAGATGGTTATGGCTTTATCAGTTTCCCGCAAACCAACAACCTGTTTTTCCATTTTTCTTTCTTGATTGACACCGATTTCAACGACTTGCGCGAAGGCGACGATGTGGAGTTCACTTTGGGGGTGAACGATCGAGGTGAGCCAATTGCGCGCAATGTAAAATTGCTGCGTGAGGTTACAAAGGCTGAAGAATAATCTGCCATGAAATTTGATGATTATCATATTGCAATTGAGATAAAACGGAATCTGGCAGACCTGGGTTTTAAACGTCCAACGGACATTCAGTTCAAGGCCATTGGCACGATTCTGAAAGGTGAAGATGTGCTGGCCATTGCCCAAACGGGTACGGGAAAAACGGCAGCTTTTGCCATTCCTATTGTACACCTGTTGCATGAGCGAAAAAAATCGAGTAGGGTAGATGGCATAAAGTGTGTGGTAATGGTGCCGACACGAGAGTTGGCCATTCAAATCACCGAAGTCTTTGAAACCATTGGGAAACATACCCGTGTCAAAGTGTTTTCAGTGTTCGGTGGGGTAGAGCAGGGCCCTCAAATAGCCAGGCTTGAAAAAGGGATAGATATCCTGGTCACCACCCCCGGCCGGATGTTCGACCTGGTGAGCCAAGGCTATATCAAATTGGATCAGGCGGAAATTATCGTGCTGGACGAGGCCGACCACATGCTCGATCTTGGTTTTATCAAAGATATCCGCGACCTGATAAAGTTTCTGCCGCGCAAGCGGCAGACGCTTTTTTTCTCCGCTACCATCAACGATACCATCAAGAAGCTGGCTTATTCCTTGGTCAGCAATGCCATACGCATTCAGGTGTCGCCCAAAGACCCCGTTTCCAAAAACATCACCCACTCCGTTGCCCATATTGAAATGGACGACAAACGCTTTTTCCTAGAGCGCCTGATCCGGGAAAATGTTGACAGTAAGATTCTGGTGTTTGTGCGCACGAAAGTCCGCGCCGAAAGGGTGTTGAAAGCCCTCGCCCGGGTCGACATTTCCAGTATGACCATTCACGGCGACAAAGAGCAGGCTGAAAGGCTGTTGGTGATGGAAGCATTCAGAAAAGGAACAGAAAAAATCCTGATCGCCACGGATGTCAGCGCCCGCGGTATCGATATTCCCGATGTGGATTTTGTCGTCAACTACGACCTGCCAGATGTTGCGGAGAACTACGTTCACCGCGTTGGCCGTACAGGCCGTGGGGTAAAAAAGGGCCTCGCCGTCTCTTTTTGCAGCGCGGAGGAAAGGGCGATGCTGGCCGAAATTGAGGATTACGTCACCAAGCCGATCACGGTGTTGGAGCTGAACAAGCGGGAATACGGTGAAACCTTGGATCTCACTAAGGAATCGGGTAATAAATGGAAGGCTACAATGGATGAGATTGCGGCGGCGGAGGGATGGATGCGGCGGAAGGAGAAGCGGGGGAGGAAAAAGTAGTATCTAGTTTTCAAATTTTCGCCTGTTCTACGCGCATCGTCCTGAAAAAGGACAAAATCTTAGTTAAATAATCCTGCTGGCTGTATTAGAACACGGATTGAACGGACTTGACGGATTAAAACGGATTTAAGGGTACGCTCTTATAAATCTGTTTTAATCCGTTCAATTCCTTCAATCCGTGTTCCTATAAGTATGCTCAAATGATTGGTGCAATGTAGGGTACTTTTTCTCCGAGGTGGAGAAACACCATCGCATGGCGTTTGGCGGGGGAAAGAGGCCTTGGGGAAGGTTCGAGGCAGAAACTATTTAAATTATCCATTACCTTTTTTTAAAACAGGCTTGATTATGACAAATATCACTTTACAGGTTGAACGCGAGGAAGATCTTCGGCTGTTACTCGATTTGATTCAGCGGTTGAACCTTCCTGTTGTCCAAAACGCTCAAAAAAACATTCAAACCAAACCAGCAAAGGAGCAGCAAAAGATGATTGACTACATACTTTCATACCAAAATGATAGCCCTTCTTTCGGCGATGCTGCTGATTGGCAGTTGCATCAACTGCAATGATTTTGGGGGCTGAATTGTATACCCGAAACATTGCAGATTTTCAAAGGATTCCAGGCTTGGTTCTTGTGAATCCTATTCCTGAAGATGTGCCTAAATAGCAACTGCGAGAAGAAAGAAACAGACAACAAATTGAATGCGACCCCTTAGGCAAACAACCCAGACTATCAATGCTTAGGTCAGGGGTAGAAAATGCAATAGGTTCCTGAAAGCCGAATAAGCGGTCAACAAAAAAAGAATTAGTATTAACGTTAACCCCTAACAACCAATCAGTTGGGATAAATTCTGGAAGACTATACGTTGGAATAGCTGAGCTGAAACTCCGAACAATGGAAATGGCATTCTTAAAGTCGGGAGAAACTGCATCGATCTGTATAGAGAAAATATATGGATTTCCTGGCAGGCTAATTTGTTTCAAGTTTGTTTCTGCAACCAAATCATTCCATTCAATGGTCAAAGTATCCCCTTGAATGGCTTCAGGAAAATAGTAATGCCGAAAACCTGCGGTATTATTCGCTTTCACTCGAAGCGTAATCCCAAAGTGGGAAAAGGTCAGAATATCCATAAATAGTGTTTTCTCATTTACGTCTATTACAACATTATGGGGTTCAAAAAAGCCTGCTGATATAGAATTAACGGATTGTATGTCGTTGATTTTCAGGGAAATAAGTTCACCCTGCGATCTAAATATTTCCAAAGGATAAAAATATACAAAGGAACCTTCTGGTACGCCAATCTGAGAAATAACAAAATATGGACGATTCGCATCGTTTGTTGGGTGAATCAAGTGGTAATCCAATCCAGCAGGAGAAGTGCCCTCAACAAACAATTGGTCCGTAAAATCGAAGACCCGCCGGAAATTTCAAATTTTCCCAAATATTTTCCCGTTCCAGTTTCTGTAATGATGAGCCGATTCTTAGCTCCCTGTGGAACTGTCGTTAAAAATGATAACCCAACATGAATGGTGTAAGCTTGGTTAACGGGTGCGTCTGCTTTCTTGCAGGTGGGAAGTGATACCAAAAGGGTTGCCAGGAGCAATAATGTAGTAAGTTTCATGATTTATTTTTTTGCGAGGCGAATATTGGAACGGTATGATGAGCGTTACTGGCCTTTTGCTTAAAATTTGGTATTTCTTTTTCGCCCAGGGTGGCCTACTCGCCTCCTTACGCCTAATCGCTCAACTTTAAATACACCCCCCAATTCAACATCATCCTCCGATAATTAAAACGAAAATAAATATGCTCACCCGGATACACCCATACCAACCCATCAGGAAGATTAACAATTCGATCCGGCACGCCATACGCTTCCTGGATATTATCGGCGCTGGATTCAGCAATTATAGCACGCAAAGTGCTTGCCGTGTACTTTGAATTCGTCTCCTGAAACACCGCGCTTTGCTTTTCGCCATCAGAAACGTGCAAATACAGCTGTGACAATGTTTTCTGTTTCATGCCACAGCGCAATTGCGGCGTGAGTACTATTTCCTTGTCCACAGCAGGACTGGCCAGGTAATCGACCAAAGAAAACCATTCAATTTGTTCAACGCCTTTTATTGGCGGCGGGCCATCAAGCACAAGGCTTGGCGCAACTTTGTTTTCTAGGATAGCCAGGTTTTGAGCAGCCAGATAACTGCCAATTGTCAGGGCTTTGCGCATTTGTTGTGCAGCTCGGGGTTTGTCGCCGCGCAAGGCTGCAATAATCCCGGCCATGACCAGAAAATCCGTGGTCATTTTTTGGGTGGAGCAGTGTTCGATGCCTTTTTGTATGCACTGTTCTGCTGCATCGAAATCTTTGAGCAGGGCTAATGCGCAGCCCTTATTGAGGTATCCGGGAGTGAAATTTTCGTCCAATTTTAATGCCCGGTCAAACTGAAGAACAGCATCTTTTAGCAAAGAGTCCCGCATGTTTATGGTGTCTTGGAGGGTCTGGCGGGTATTGCTGAGCCTGGTTTTGGAGTCCATCTCCAGGGGAAGGATAAATGGCTGTTGCTTCGGATCAATGAAATCCATAGCCGCGAGCACGAAAATGACACCTGCCAGGTTTTCGATTTCTTTCCCTTTGTACTGTTGAACAATGCTGCGTTGGTAGGCTGCTGCGGACTTGTAATCACCTACTATCGTGAGCAGCTCCGACATTTTGAACAGCAGCGTGGAGTCGCTGTCAGGGTTGTAGCACAGCTTTCTGGTGCTTGGGTTTGCGTTTGCCCTTTGATTCTCCGCGAATTCCTGGCAGGGTGTACCTTGGATAAAGGCTAAAATGAGCAAGCAAGTAGTCGTAAATTTCATGGTAACGTTTTTCTGGTATTACGGACGGGAGGTGAAAACTTTTTACGCTACGTCACTTAGAGCACAACCTGGTTTCTAGCTTGGTCCCGAAAAATTTCTCGCACAACGGCCCATAACTCAAACTAATATCAACTTGGTACTTAGCTGTATTCTTTTTGGATTTAAAGTGCTGGGAATCAAATCTAAGCAATTGACTAGGAGATGAGCAGCGAACAACTATCAACGAACAACTAAATGTCCTCGAGATAATCCAAATCCCGGTGAAATGTCTCCTTCATGCCCCAGAGGGCAATAAATGCAATGGCAAGACAAGCGGACCCGACGATATATCCTGCCGTGATCACACTGCCTGTCACCGCCGGGCTTTTCAAATACTTAAATGCTTCATTGATGGGTACTTGCATACCCCTGGCGAAGTTTGGCACTGAAGTAGCCACCGTGGAGCGCAGGTTGGTACCAAATTGCTCCGCGCCAATGGTGACAAAAATGACCCAAAAACCTACTGAAAAGCCGAGCAGGAAATGACAGAAATAGAAGTATTCAGGCGATGAAAAGGGTAGGGTGAGATAGGCCCAAACAGCTATAGAGTCAAGGGTGAGGAAAAGTGCCATGACCTTGATGCGGCTTTGCAGGAGTTGGCTTAAAAAACCAGAAGCCAAGTCGCCCAAGATAAGTCCGATATAGCAAATAGCGATGGCGTTACTGGCTGTTATGCCATCAAGCCCTTTAGCTTTGCCAAATTCCGGAGCAAAGAACACCAGTACGCCCACCACAAACCAGGTAGAAGTACCGATAAAAATACAGCGCAAAAACCTGGAAAACCTGTCCCAGCTCGTAAATAAGGCCAGAAAATTGCCACGGCTAATGCCAGACTGCTGCTGCACTTGTTTGAAAATACCTGATTCTGAAACACTTACACGAAGCATTAACAACAGAATTCCCAAGCCGCCGCCAATGAAGTAGCAGGTGCGCCAATGAAAATAATGTTCAATTATCCAGGCAAGTAAGGCGCCAGAAAGCCCCACTGAGGCCACAATCATGGTGCCAAGGCCACGTTTTGCCTTCGGCAACACTTCCGCCACCAGCGTGATACCAGCACCCAATTCGCCCGCCAAACCTATGCCTGCCAGCAGTCTATAAAAGGCGTAATCAGCATAGCCTGTGGCAAAACCATTCAAAATATTAGCAATGGAATACAAGGCTATTGAGAAGTAAAGCACCCGAACCCGGCCTTTTTTATCCCCTAACACGCCCCACAAAATCCCACCAATCAACATGCCGAACATTTGCCAGTTCTGGATGGTCAATCCGTGGTCGGTCAGTTCTTGTCCGGAGAAGCCCATGTCGGTCAAGCTTTTTACCCGTACAAACCCAAAAAGCAACAGGTCATAAACGTCTACAAAATAGCCCAGTGCTGCCACAATCACAGCGGCATTCAGCAATTTGGTTTCATTTTCTTTGGACATGTTTGGACATATGTTGTTTCGTGAAAAGAATGCGCGGCAAACCTAATCAATTTATTGGTGTGCCATTCACTGGTGGACTCGGCACTAGTGCCGAGTCCACCAGTTGGCGTATGAATATGCGAAGGCAGATTTTTCACTCATTAAGGCGCGAGGAGGGCGAAATGCGGGACATTTTAACCGACGAGCAACGAAGATGAGTGGAAAATATGGCCGCCAAATTCATACGCCAACTGGTGGACTCGGCACTAGCTCAATTGGCTAAGACTTTTTTCTTGTCACGTGATGGGCGCGGGGCATCGGTGGGCGGTATCGGCCCTTGTAGTTTGGGGGGGGCCGAACCTTCAAGCCCTTGTCGCCGTATGTCTTCAGCGGTCTCAGGTTGATTTTGAGCGTTTTGGAACCGGACTTCCAGTTTTAGCGAGCGCCCCATAGATTTCACGGCAGGCCCCATGAGCATTTGCATGACAGAATCGGCTCGCAACTTGGCCTTGTCCAGTACGTGTTCATTTTCAATGGCCTCTTGTCTGAATTGGCGCCGCAATTCATTGAAATTGCTGTTCATCTCAGCGCCACTGATACCTGCCAGAAAACCAACATCCAATTTTTCTACTTTAGGATATACTTCGTGGGACAATATGGTGGGTTGTGGCAGGGTAATGTACACAATGCCCTTATTAGGGCTAAAAGTGACATCAAAAAATTCATCCAATTTGAAACCAGCTTTTACAACACTGATGGCTTCTACCCGGATATCCGTCTCTGAAACGGCAAAGCCCAAAAATTTGTACTGCAAGGTTTTATCCAGGCCCAGTCGACTGCGCAATTCATACGTTGCCAATTCGGCGATGCCTTTGCGCACCTTTTCTTTTAACAACCCACGAGAGGCGCTAAAGTCCATGATTTCTGCTTTTTTGCGGAGGCGCTCGACCAATGGATGCAGTCCCTCATTGATGGCGATGCCGCAAGGCGTATCCACATTTTTTCCTTTGGCAAACAATTTACCACCATCAGCCTTTAATAATGTCGCCATGATTTGGGTGACAAAAAAGCAGGTGTACTTCCCTGCTACTTCATTGAATAGTTGTACGGCTTGGTTGGAATTATCATTGTACCAATTCTCATACAAGGTAGCCGAAGTATCTTTTAAATTGATAAAATCGTTGTAATACAGCGATTTAAGGTATTCATGGTGATACTTGTACTCCGGCTCAAGTCGGCGTTTTAAACTGTCGGGCAGGGCCATGCGGTTGGCGACATGGTACAACAGGGAAAGGTTGAAGTTATAGACCAACTCGTTGAATTCCTTGGGATATTTTTCCGGTTGGGAAAGAATGCGCAAGGTGACTTCTTCATCCAAGTTGGGCGTAAAATCGGAAGGCACGTATGTGAGCTTCACCTCCTTCGGATTCTGAAAAAGGTTGGACAATGAACCTCCATCGCTGAAAAAAGCCTTGTAAACCAGCACGAGAGCCGTGGTGATTAAGACTATGAGTATGATTTGCTTGCCCATGCCGCCACTGCCTTGTGGCGAGGCATATGAGCCATCTGATTGGTGTGTAGACATTTTCTTACTGTTGACGGTTGACGGTTGACGGTTTACCCGCCGTAGCCTTGGCGCAGGCGGGTTTCTTGAACGAGCATTATTTTAATTTCCGACGTAATTATGCGGCGTCAACGCCTTTAACTCCGCTTTCACGTCATCATTCACGGCCAGCAGGTCAATAAATTCATGCAAATGTTCGCGGGTAACTGCCGCTCGGCCCCGTGTAAGTTCCTTTAAGGCTTCGTATGGCTGCGGATAGCCTTCACGGCGCAAAATGACTTGAATACCTTCCGCGATTACCATTTGATTGTCTTCCAGGTCGTCGAAGAGCTTGCCATCGTTTAGGGTGAGTTTTCCCAAGCCTTTAAGGATGGATTTGAAGGCAATGATGGTATGGCCCATGGGCACACCTATGTTGCGCAGCACCGTTGAGTCCGTGAGGTCGCGTTGCAGGCGACTGATGGGCAGCTTTTCGGCCAGGTGCTGGAATATTGCGTTGGCGAGGCCCAGGTTTCCTTCAGCATTTTCAAAATCAATGGGATTTACCTTATGCGGCATGGCAGAGGAACCAACTTCCCCGGCCACAGTTTGTTGCCTGAAATATTCCATTGAAATATACGTCCAAATATCCCGACAGAAGTCGATTAAAATGGTATTGATGCGGCTAAGTGCCTGACATTGAGCGGCAAAGCAATCGTAATGTTCAATTTGTGTGGTCGTGCGGGAGCGCTCCAATCCGAGGAATTCCACCACAAAACCATCGCCAAATTGCTGCCAGTTATAATCCGGGTAGGCGGCATAGTGTGCATTGAAATTGCCGGTAGCGCCGCCGAACTTGGCGCGGTGTGGAATGGCCTGAAACAGCTCCAATTGTACGTCGAGACGCTCTACAAAAACAGCAAATTCCTTGCCCAGCAGGGTAGGGGAAGCTGGTTGACCGTGGGTGCGCGCCAGCATGGGCACACGCGCCCATTCCTGGGCGTAATGCTCCAATTGATCGCGCAATCGCTTCAACAAAGGGTAATAAACTTCGGTCAAAGCACTTTTAAAAAGCAGTGGCGTGGCCGTATTGTTGATGTCCTGTGAGGTCAGCCCAAAATGCACGAACTCCCGCAAATCCCCCAACTCCAGGCTGTCGAAGCGCTCTTTCAAAAAATACTCGACTACTTTTACGTCGTGGTTGGTCGTCCGCTCAATCAATTTTATCTGCTCCGCATCGGCAAGGTTAAATTGCTCGAAAATGGCGTTCAGATCGTCGATTTTATCTTCTTCGAAGGACGCCAACTGCGGCAGCCCATACTGACAAAGGGCTATAAAGTATTGGATCTCAACGAATACGCGATACCGAATCAACGCGTATTCGCTGAAATACGCGCTCAATTCTTTTGTCTTGTCCGCGTAGCGAC
>Ga0105046_10008595_pt1 | contig 16036 bp, 11 predicted proteins | sample MAT03_FD_78385 | JGI IMG/M metagenome (GOLD analysis project Ga0105046, IMG submission 78385) | Freshwater microbial communities from Lake Fryxell liftoff mats and glacier meltwater in Antarctica - MAT-03 (megahit assembly) | ecosystem: Environmental > Aquatic > Freshwater > Ice > Liftoff...
AGAAGGAAGCTCGGTGAAAGGACGGTGATTCGCGTCCCTTCAACGCCTCTCCTCTGTCTTCCAGATGAGTGTCGATGAGTGTCGATGAGTGCAGATTAGTTCTCCTTTTTTCCTCAACCGCTCAGCCCCCGGGGCCAGCGTGTGACACTCGGATCCCATGAGCCAAGCCGGTACGCTCGGCTGCTGAATAGAAGCATGTCGACAGCTCATTCCCTAGTGGCGCGATGTTCGGGGTGTGAACCGTTGCCTCTAACAAACACGAATCCAGACCTGAAACAAGCGAAGAGTTGACTCCGGAGACATGGAGCGGGCTGAGCTTACAACCGATGAAAGTGCTCAGTCGTCAAAGGCTCGTGGTTCTGTTGATCTGACCCGCTTCTTTGTCCCGGCAGGGACGACCGACAATAGCCCACCGCTTCAGCAATGGGATCAACGACTGGTCGCCAGTGCAGTCCCGCCAAGGACGAAAGACCGTTCGGATGTGGGTTGGCGAAAGTGGCCTGGCGTTCGATAGCGGTCCGCCGACCGACTACCTCTTTCGTCCCTGACGGGACTGCCCATCGTGAATTGACGCACTTCCCACCGATAAATCGGTGGGCTATTCTCGGGAGTCCCTGACGGGACAGGTCAGCAGGGTTACGAGCCTCATCGCACGCACACATCAGGTCAGTCGTCCATGCCCATTTCGATTCGCATTGTCGCGGCTGATACACGCGAACCCGTGGCCGGTGTCAAGGTCGGCCTTTGCACGATTGGAGCGGATGGAGGGGATGGCGGGAACGCCACTTTCCTCACCGATGAAAATGGGATGGCCGACATCGGCGCGAACTGGGGCCGGTGTCGAAATCAGGTGTACCTCGTCCCGCCGACGAGCTCCCGTTTTCGTGAGACCGCGTACGAGCATGCGGATGAGATGTTCGTCATTTGGGGTGACGGCACCTTCAGCCCTCGTGAGTTTCAACTGAAACTCAAATTGGGGACGGAGGAGATCTCAACAGACTTTCATCCGCTCGACATTATCGCCGTCGGTGCCCATCCGGATGATGTCGAGATCGCGATCGGCGGCACGCTGGCCAAGTTGGTGCGGCAGGGTCACCGCGTGGGGATCGTCGACCTCACCGATGGCGAGCCCACTCCCGGCAGCCCCGGTCCCGAGGTGCGACTGGCGGAGGCTCAAGCCGCAGCCAAGATCCTCGGCGTGCAGATGCGATTAACGCTCGACCTTCCGAACCGGCGACTGTTCGATGGCTACGAAGCCCGCGTCGCGCTCGCCAAGGTGTTCCGTAAGTACCGTCCGAAAGTCGTCCTCGGAATCTACGGCAAGACCCCCATGGCCTCGCCCGATCACTGGCAGGCCATGCAGATCACCGACGCCGCTGTGTTCTACTCGCGGCTGTCGAAGTGGGATGCGGAGTTCGATGGATTGCCAGTGCATACGATCCAAAAGCTGATCTGGTATCCGCTGGGTTGGGCGTCGGCCACGCATGAGACCCCAGGGAGTTTCGTGATCGATATCGGGGAGACACTGGAGACCAAACTCGCGTCGATCCGGGCTTACCGGACGCAATTCCCGCCCGGCAAAGAGCGGGTGTTCCGCATGGTCGAATCGCAAGCCAAGCTGCTCGGCGGTCTGACCGGAGTCGCGGCGGGCGAGCTGCTGATCTCACCGCACCCGCCGGTCGTCGGCGATTTGTTGACGCAGTTTTCAACCGCGTGAGTCGACTCAGCGAGCGGCAGACGTGAGTCTGCCGAGTCCCCCCGGCGCGACCGACAGCGGGAACGTGGGATCACGTCCCTTGCCCCCGCAACGTCTCCACCAGATCGTGATGCTGGCCGGCCACGTTAAGCAGGTCCCAGGCGTCTTCGGGTTTGAGGGTCAGCCACTCGGTCGATTCGGATTCGTCTTGCGCAGGGTTCGCAGGTCGTGTGACGAGCTGGGCTTCGGGGGTACGGACGAGAGTTTCACCGGTGGGGTTCGAGACTTGGATGAACGGGCGACCGGGGGTGGTTTTGTCGGCAATGTTGATGAGGTTCGCGGGGGCCTCGGCAGACTTACGTCTGCCGCTCGCTTCTGGCAAGAGCCACTCCGCGAGTGTCGCAGCGATATCGGTCGTTTGAACCAGTTCGAGGATCGTCGATCCGCCCGCGTGGCCCTCGCCGGTTTGGACCAACAGCGGGACGCGGACCAGTTCGGTATGCAGCTGGACGGGTCGCTGGATGGGCCATTGTCGAGGCAAGTTGTCTCCCAGTAAACCGGCGATGATCAGCAGGCTGTCGGGCTGGGCGTGTCGTTGGAATTCGCGGATGAGTCGCCCCAGGCGATCATCGAGCTTCTCGACCGATGCGGCGTAGAGGGCGAGGCTCAAACGCTCGACGATGGTGTCGGGCGTCTCGGGCTGGCGGCGGCGCGTAAAGGCTCCCTCGCCGATGAGTTCTTCCACTGCGAGCGCGGGGGTCATCTCGTCCGACTCTTCGGCGAGCAGGTCTTCCCACGAGGTTCCCAGCAGCCGCGCGACTTCCGCTTCCCACCCGCTGTGATCCGGCACCCACGGATCGGAAATGCCGATCCCTTGAATCCACGTCAGGCCCGGCTGGCCGCTCGACAGCCGCGACCGGATCGCACTCACGCCCTCCTGCACCCATTCGCGAGGGGCTTGGTCGCTCGCTTGCTTCACGGTTTCGACCGCGATTCCCGCCAGCTGTAAAGCGTCGAGTGAACCGGCGACAACGGGCTGCACGGACCAATCCTCGGTCGGTGATCGCCCCTCAGCTGGCACCGCATGACAGAGTCCGTTGTGAAACACAGCGGCCCGCGACGCCAACTGATCCAGCGCCGGGGTCTTCCCGCGATACTGCCCATACGCGCCAATCTGACTGGCCGCGAGGTGGTCGAGCGTGATGAGGATCGCGTGTCGTGGCAAGGGAGGTTGAGGGTTGTAGAAGGGCGGGGTTGAGCGAGCGGCAGACGTTAGTCTGTCGTGAATCATCATGAGCGGCACGGCACTAGCCGCTGGCTCTGCGTGCGTCGTGAGCTGATCGCAGAGCCGAGGGCGAGCGCCCTGGCACTCACAGAGCATGAACGGTCTACGCCTTCCCGAGTTCGGCCCGCTTGGTCGCGATCAGTTGGATCAGCGCCTTCTGCGGGTCGGCAAACTTCTTCAGGCCCTCTTCCATCAGCGTCTGTTCCAGCTTCGCGAAGTCGACCTTGGCGTCGATGTCGGCCAGGATTTCCACTGAAGGACTCTGGTCGATGCGGCGCGAGTAGCTCTGGCCGAGTTTTTGGACAGCGGCGTTCGTGGCGGGTGGGTTCGTCTGGATGTCGGAACCTGCCAGGGCGCTAACATACTTGTCGGCGGGGAGGCTGGGGTCCTTGGTGCCAGTGCTGGCGAAGACGATCTCTTGCTTGCGCGGGAGTTTGTGCTGCCCCCACCAGGCATTGTTCTCCGCCCAGATTCGTTGTGCATTCACGATCCCCACCATCCCTTGGGCTGCGGGGGTCAGGTCCGGCACCTTGGCAGCGGTGTACACATCGATGCGACTGACGAAGATGCTATAGACCGACTTCAGGCTGGTCGGGTCTTTACGTCGTTGGGCTCCGCGCCAGACGGCATCGCGGGCAGCGCGATACTGCCGAGTCGAGAAGATCAGCGTCACGTTCAAGGTAATCCCCGCAGCGGAGAGTTCCTCCAAGCTGGCCAGTCCGGCCGGGGTCGCAGGGACTTTAATCATGCGGTTGGTGTGGCCGGTGTTCCACTTCTGCCCGAGTTCGACGTACTTCGCCGCCCGCTCCGCCGTGCTAAGCGTACAGCTGGCGTCTTCCAGGAGCGGGTCGAGTTCGAAGCTGACGTAGCCGTCGTCGCCGTGAGTCCGCTGGTGGACATCGGCGAAGACCGCCTCGGCGCGGGAAACGAGCTGGTCGGTCATCTTCCAGGCGACGGCGGGGTCGTCGAGCCCCAGCCCGATCAGCTCCTTGATTTCGGCATCGAACCGTCCGGTCTTAATCAACTCGGCAATGATGATCGGGTTGGAGGTCGCCCCGGTCGCTCCGAGGGCGTGGTTCTCCTGCACCAGAACAGGATCGATACTGTCGAGCCACAAACGGGTTCCGCAGGCAACAAGAGATTGGAGGCCAGTCATGAGATGTTCCAAAAGTGGATCATTAGAGCTTTAGCCGCGACGCGAAGGCTGTGCGAAGCGGAGCGCGGTGCGTCCGAATCTTCTCTCCCAATCTCTTCCGAAGCAAGTCGGTTTCCCAAACCTTGCAACAGGAATGGGTTGGGTGGCGATTTGCGGGGCGGTCTGGTAGCGTCACGCCGTCAATATCGACGTGACACGCGAGGCGATGCCGAGTGCGAGACGCGATGGCCCGGTCGCCGGACTCTCCGAGTTCGGTGGATCAGCGCCCGCTTCGACTCGCATCAAACGAGTGGGAATCGCCCCCTCACTCTCAGCTTCTGATTCGGAAGTAGAAGCTGCAGGCCACGTCGGTACACCGGACTCGGAGAGTCCGGCGACTATCACACAGAGCGTCTCGCAATCGGCGATGCCTGCCGAGACTGCGATGTGGCGAAGCGACCGAGTCCAACCGAGGTGATCGTGGAAGTTTTAGCAGAATCACAGGCCATTGCGGGCGTCAGCGGGCAGGATCGCCTCATCGAGTTCTCGTTTCCTTCAATCGCAGCCACGGGGTTGGGTCGGTTGATCGGTCAAATCTGCACCTCGATTCCGATCTCGATCGGCGGAGTTCAACTGTCATGTCTGTTGTTTGGATTGCCGGTGGCTCCGCTCGGGGCGGCAATTTACCTGGGCCAAAAGGTATTCGGTGACCGGTATATTATCACCAATCGCGCGGTCGAAATTCGGAAATCGATTGGCAGCAGCCTCGTAAAGCGGGTCGAACTGGCCAATATTGCTGATGTGACGGTCTCGGTCCAACCGGGTCAAGCCTTCAGCCGAGCGGGGAATGTGGAACTGCGAGATGCGAAGGGCAGCATTCTGGCGACCCTGAACGGTGTCGCATGGCCGGAGCGACTCAAGAGCGCGATCATGGAGGCTCGTCAGGCCCGCGTCAGCAATGATGCCGCCTTGGCACAGATTCAGGCCCGGAAATAGTTCGGTCATAAAAACGTTTCCAGCGAGAATCTCGAAACGGATGGCGATTTCGCGGGGTCTATCTTGCATTTGCTCTGGCCCTTTCGGGGCTTGTCGGTCACAAGTCTGGCCGACGAGATTCGAGTTCACGCGTCTCACATTTCCCAGAACGCCAGTGTTCTGGGTATGATCTGCTCAAACCATGACGACGTGATCCCTTGCGGATACCGGGGTACTCACCCCGATCACGTTGCTCTCATCCGTTGGAAGGGATCGAGGATGTTGCTGTCGAAGTTTCGCGGAATTCTGTTGAGTGGCGTATCGCTGTTCGCAGTGTTGTTGACCCCGGTGTTGTTCGCTGAGGAGGAGGAATCCGTTTCGTCCGACCGGCTGTTGCCACCAGGTGTGCTGCTGCATGTTCGCCTTTCGGACATCTCGGATTTGAAGGAGCGTCTCCCCAAGACAGGCTTCGGTCAGATGTACCAAGACGAGTCGATGGCCAAGATTCGGTCCCAGGTCGAAAAGGGCTTTGAAAAGGCATCGAAAGATGCCGGCAAAGAACTCGGATTCCCTCTTAGCGATCTCTTGAACCTCCCCACCGGAGAGGCGTCGTTCGCTCTTCTGCTGCCTGCTGGTCGCGAATTGGCTGGCGTGGCCATCATGGAGATTGATGAGCAGCAGGAGACTCTCGACAAAGCACTGGCTAAGCTCGATGAAGCCCTGAGCTCCAAGGGAGCGAAGAAGAAGTCGGAGACCGTCGAAGATGTCGAAGTCACCGTCTACGAAACCCCAAAGGATGAGGATTCCGAATCCGCAGACAGTCCCAAGAACACTTTGTGCTACTTCACGAAGGACGGTCTGTTTGTGGCCGGGACCGATCTGTCAGTCCTACAGGATGTCCTGACTCGCTGGGATGGGGAGTCCGAAGACGTTTTGGCGGAACAAGAGATCTATAGCTACATTCACTCCAAGTGTGCCACCCGTGAAGATGATGACTCCGTGATGGAGTGGTATGTCGACCCCGTCGGCCTGGTGACCGCAGCCTTGAACGCCAATGAAGAACAGGCGTTCCAGGCGATGATGTTTGCCACCTACCTGCCCACGGTCGGACTCGACAAGTTTAAGGGCGTCGGCGGCAGCATCGATCTCGCGGAAGATGGCTACGACATGCACTCCAAGAGTTTCGTGTACGTCGAGCAGCCCACGTCAGGCGTGTTGCGGGCCTTTGAATTCCCTGCAACCGATTTGACCCCTCCGGCATGGGTCGGAGCCGATGTTCCGCAGTACTTGGCGGTGAACTGGGACGCCGCCGGAGCCTACACCGCTCTGGTTGAGATGGCTGACACCATTCAAAACCAACCGGGTGCGTCCGAGCAAGCGATCGGCAAGGCGTCCAAGGAACTAGGCTTCAATGTGAAGACCGATCTCATCGATCTCCTGGATGGTCAGGTCGTGATGCTCAATGATGTGAACAGCGAGTCCGAGAAAGTCCAGCAACGGCTCTTGGTCGCTGTGAAGCTCAAGGACTCGACCAAGTTCCAGGAAACGCTGAACGCGATCCTGGAGAAGGCCGGTTCCAGCGTCACCGAACGCGATTTCGAAGGGACGAAGGTCTACGACATTCAATCTCCCGATCCGAACATGTCTCCCGCGTTGTCGATCTCGAAGGACCACCTGTTTGTCTCCACCCACGCGGACATGTTGGAAGCGGCGCTTCGCCCCAGCAGCCGCGACGACGAGACGTTGGCGGAGTCTGAGGATTTCATTGAGGTCAAGAAATTGATGCCCTCGAAGAACTCCATGATCAGCTTCTCGGACATGGGGGCGCAGCTCAAGCCATCCTACGACATGCTCAAGAAGGGTCAGCTCGACGGAGTGACGGAAGGTCAATTTGACTTCAGCGTCCTCCCCGACTTCGAGAAGATTGAAAAGTTCTTTTCGATCTCCGGCAGCTACACCATTCCGGACGAGAAGGGTGTCTACTCCGAGAGCTTCTTGTTTGGCACTGACGAGTAAGCGTCGAATGAATCCGACGAGTAAGCGTCGATTGGCCGACGTTTAAGTTTAAACAGGCTCACGGTCCCCGTGAGCCTGTTTTCGTTGTTGTCGCATTCAAACGAGTTAAACAATCCATGTCTTCTGCCCCTGACATCCGATCGGCTGGAATCTTTAAAAGTGAATCACCGAGTTCCGTGGTGAAGATCGGAGGCAGCCTCCTGGAGCTTCCCGACTTGGTCAGGCGACTGGATACGCTGCGATCGCAGTGGGGACCGCGACCACTCGTCATTGTGGGGGGGGGCCTCGCAGCTGACCTGGTCCGAGCGTGGGACCAGCAACACCAATTGGGGGAGGAGCGCTCGCACTGGCTCGCTCTCGATTCATTGGAGTTGACGGCAAGACTGCTCGCCACTCTGTGGCCGACCACACGCGTGGCCTCTCACGATGAAGTCGAGGCGATTTGGAAACAAGGCGGCATCCCTTTAATCCGAGCACGCAGCTGGTTTGAGGAGGCCGGGAGGGTCAACGCACCCACGCCTCCTCAAACCTGGGAGACCACGACCGATGCGATTTCCGCGTGGCTCGCCCGAGAGTCGCGGGCGGAATCGCTATGGCTCCTGAAATCGGTCGCAAACCCCAGTTCACTTTCCGAGGCCACTCTCCGAGAACTGGTTGACCCGCAATTTCTGAAGTGGACCCCAGCTGGGATTCCCATTCACTGGGTCAACCTGCGCGACATGACTCAAACTCAAGTTCATTCCTGACTAACAACTGATCACTAAAAACTCTCCCCACAGTCACCCTCTCGGTGAAACCTGTTCGCGGACACTGAACGTATCTTGCTCGCGCCCGGTGTTCGCAACGATCAACTCGGCGAGCAGCCCCAGCGAGATCGCCTGCGCCCCGAGCAGTAGTGCTCCTAGAGAATAAAACAACAGCGGTCGGGACCCGATCGGTGCTGGGTCCATGACCCCAATGACATTCATCAGGACCCACAAAAAGCTCAACCACCCCAGACCCAAGAGTCCGAACGCGAAGCACCCCAGACCGAACGCTCCCAACATGTGTTGCGGACTCTGCCCGAAGCCGGTGAGGAACTTCACCGTCAGCAGATCCAGAAAACCCCGCATGAACCGCCGGACTCCGTACTTGGATATGCCGTATTTCCGGGGCCGGTGCTTGATGGCCAGTTCTCCCACTTTGAATCCGCGTGCATGAGCGAGCACTGGGATGAACCGATGCAGCTCTCCGTAGAGACGAATCTCCTGGGCCACTTCCGTCCGAAATAGCTTCAGCCCGCAGTTGTGATCATGCAGCCACAAGCCCGTCATCCAGCCCACCAGCCCATTGAAGACCTTGCTCGGGTAGACTTTGTGCCAGGGGTCAAACCGTCGCTCCTTCCAGCCGTTGATCACATCGAAACCGTCATTCAGTTTTCTCAAAAAGGCCGGGATCTCCGCCGGGTCATCTTGCAGGTCGGCATCCATCATCAGGATCAAGTCGCCCCGTGCCGCCCGCATCCCCGCCGTCAGTGCTGCAGCCTTGCCAAAGTTCCGACGAAAGCGAATCGCCCCAACTTCGGGATGTGCCGTCGCCAGATCTTGAATCACTTTCCACGATCCGTCGGTCGATCCATCGTCCACAAACAATAACTCAAACAGCTGGTTACACCCCGCGCAGCTGCGCGCGACCTGTGCGAGGAGTTCGCGAAGGCTTTCCGCCTCGTTGAGCACGGGAACAATAATGCTGAGCATGCAGGCGATCCTGGCGGGATTCGTGTCACGTCCGGTCACGGTAGCGAGTCGGCACCCACACGGACAGCAACGGCGAAGCGGTCGAGTGCTTTGTGAGCAGCCCGGCGCTCGCCGCTCGCCAGATCTGTACGACCTTCCGAGATCTACCGAATGACTTCTCGATCATTCCGCTCTTCGGCATAGACGTGGATACTCGTGAAATCTCGAAGTTCAATATACGTTCCCGACGGAAGTTCGAGTGAGGACTTCTGTCGAATGTATTCGTCCAGGCGATCCAGCTTTTGCCGGACCGTGGGTTCCAGCGAATCTTCTCCGGGAGAATGGCCCCAGACGATTCGGCGACCAAGCTGGGTTCGAAGTTCAAACACAGGGGGCTCAGGCCGAATCTCGACCGTGTCACGATTCGGGATTGGGGCGATGACGGCGTCCAACCCGTATCGACTCCAGTGCGAGTCAATGGTCCCTTGAGGCATCAGCGCGTGACATAGCTTTGCTCCCGCAACGACCATCGGATCGCCCCAGGGTGTCCCCGGCGGACCATTGGGGATCGACTGAATCCCTCGCAAGTGAGGCAACTGGTCGTAGTCCTTGGTCAAGAGATCGTTGGGCAGCAGATCGCCCTCCGCATCGACGACCGAGAGACCTCGATGCGTCTCCACCACAGCTGCGGGGGTCCGGTACGTCACCTGAATGATGATCCGCCCCTGTCGAGTTTTTTCGACACGATCAACCGATGCGATCCACGGGTGCTGGGCGAAGGCCTGGGCCAGTTCCGCGACCAGCCCGGCATCGAGCAAGCTGCGGTCTTTCCACTTGGGGTATCGTTGGGCCACCTGCTGCACAATTTCGTGCGGCTTCCAGCGTGTGGTCACACGGTGAGTCGCCTGACCCGTCGCCGGCTGGTCATGACGCGCGCTAGTCGTGATGTCGATCCGGTCGGTCGACATCTTGAACTTGGCGCGTTGGCTGACCGACGGCCAAAGCATTGGAATCGCCGGGATGATGACGACGAACAGCCCCGCGAGCACGACCGTACCCAGGATGCGCGGCTGGAGAGACCAGTTCAGCAGCTGGGCCCACCACCCGGTTTCGGGGAGATCGGCCTCGTCGTCACTGGGGCGCATGGTGTCGATCTGGAAATGGGAGAGGAGGCGGGGCAGCGACCAGTCATGCCCAGGGGACGACAGGCACTTGTGCGAGCCCCACTGCCGCGCATCGGCTGTTCCGCGCGCCGACTTGAGGCGGGTTCAGCTGGCCCGGCGAATCGCCGCGTGTCCCTGTGTGCTCTGTCGATCAGGCCGAGAAATCTGACCACGACGGGTATCGATCGCCCGTTGACAGATCTCCTCACAGAGGCGGGCCAGGGTCAGCCCCATACGAGCAGCGGACTTGGGGGCGAGGCTGTGATCGGTCAGGCCCGGGATCGTGTTGACCTCCAAGACCCAGGGTTGCCCGGTCGAGTCGACGCGTAGGTCAACGCGGGACAAGCTGGTCACACCGAGCGATCGAGCGGCGTTTTGAGCCGTCGTTTGAATGCCAGCGAGAAGTCCGGGAGGGAGGTCTTCTGGGAACTCATAAGCGGTGTCCCCGCGAAGGTACTTCGCCTCGTAATCGAAGAAGGCATGCGGAGTGTCGATGCGGATCGGCGGCAGGACCAATTCATCGAACAATGGAACAGTCCACTCCTCACCCGCGATCGCGACTTCGATCAATCCCTGGGAGTCGAAGGCCAGTGCCAACTCGATCGATTTTGCGAGTGCGTCCAGGTCGCTGGCGAAACTGATGCCGAGACTCGATCCTTGGCGGTCTGGCTTCACGACGACCGGGAAGCCGAGAGGGGCCGCTCTTCGAACACATTCTGTGATTTGCTCGCCCTCGTAAAATGACACTGCCGCAGGAGTGGAAATCCCGTGTTCCCGGAATTTCTCTTTCGCAGCTGTCTTGCTGAAGGCCAGGGCCGAAGCGGCGGCGCAGCTCCCGGTATAGGGAAGTCCCAGCGATTCAAGTTGGGCCTGCACGCCCCCATCCTCGCCATATCTGCCATGCAGCGCGACGAACGCAACATCGAAATGGGCAACCTCCACTCCGGTCAGCTGCTCCTGTCGCGGATCGTAGGGGGTCACATAATGTCCGCGACTGGCGAGCGCGTGGGCGACTGCGTGGCCGCTTTGCAGGCTGATCTCGCGCTCGGCAGAAGGCCCGCCCGCCACGACGAGAACCCGAAGCGGACGAATGTGTGTGGAATTCGATGACATAGCAGCCTCCCTGCTGCGGTGTGCGTGCGAATCCGGGATTGTTCGCCGGACTGCGGGGAGCGGTCAAGAGGAACTGGCCCGGCAGGATTCATGGATTGCGGCCAGTGTCTGGAAAAGTGGCTACGACGCGGGTATGTTTTCTTTTGTCGGAATCGAGTCTGAATGTGGCCCGATGATGTCGTTTCGGTAGTGCGATCTTCAAGCTCTGGGGAGTGATCATGTCAAAACAGGCAACGAGTTTTTCCCGACGCCGTTTCATACAGACGTCTTTGTCGGTGGCCGGGGCAGCCATTGCAGCGCCTACGATCATTCCCAGTTCTGCCTTGGGGCGAGACGGATTCGTCGCTCCCAGCGAGCGTGTTGTCATTGGAGGAATCGGGATCGGCAACCGGGGGACGTATGACCTGGGTTGTTTTCTGGAACAGAAGGACGTGCAGTTCGTCGCCGTCTGCGATGTGAAGGAAGCGCGGCGTGTCGCGGTCAAGAAGATTGCCGATGAAAAGTACGGCAACGAGAACTGCTCCATGCATCGCGATTTTCGTGAAGTGCTGGACCGCAAGGACATCGATGCCGTCTTGATCGCCACGGGACCGAACTGGCACGCGACGATGGCGATGAATGCCGCGCGGGCGGGCAAGGACATGTATTGCGAAAAGCCTGTCACGAAGAACATCTCTCAAAGCCTGATTCTGGCTGAGACGATGCGGCGTACGGGGCGCGTGTTCCAGGCCGGAACTCAGAGGCGCAACCTGCCGCACTTTGCATTCGCGTGTGAACTCGCTCGGACGGGCAAGCTCGGCACCATGAAAAAAGTCTTTGCCCACCCGGCGGGGATGCAGGCCATGATGAGTGGCTGGTTGATCCCCGAGACGGAACCCGACAAGAGTATTGTCGACTGGGACATGTACCTGGGGCCAGCGGCATGGCGTCCCTTCAATGCGAAACTTCTCGATGGCTTCAACTTCGAAAAGGGCGGCGGACTGGTCGGCGGCGGTGTGCTGGAGTGGGGTTCCCACTGCGTGGATTTGTGCCAGTGGGCAGTGGGCGATTGCCCGCCACCCGTGGAATACGATGCACCAAAGGACGGGCACCTGGTGGCGCGTTATGAGAATGGCTGCGAACTGATCTTCCGCGAGACGGGCTGGATTCCCCTGGGATCGTGCCCGGTCCGATTCGAAGGCGAAACGGGTTGGGTGGAAGCGGGCGACAGCGGCAAACTTGTATTGAGTTCCCCCGAACTGCTGGCAGGGCGCGAAGTGCAAGAGATCGGTGGCTATCCGGCGACCTTCCACGTACGTGATTTTCTGGACTGCGTGAAGACTCGCGGCCTGCCGAAGGGCAATGCGGATGCGGCGTGCAATGCGCACATCGCCTGTCACGCCGCGAACGTGGCGCTGCACTTAAATCGAACAGTGAAGTACGACAATACGACGCATGAGTTTGTGAACGACGTGGAGGCGAATCGCCTACGCTCCGAGGCCCTGCGGGAGCCATGGAGGCTGTAAGAGTCGCTTCGAAAACTTCCGAAGTCTTCGGAGACTCCGGAAGCTTGGCACGGTGGAAGTTTGGCTGCCAAGCGTCACTCGTGACTCCTCGCAGTGTTCTTCATTCTCTTTCGTGCCTCCATGGCGCGCCCTCATCTCGGCCTTCAAATCTAGGATTTCATCCATGTTCTTCACGCGATTGAATACTCGTTCCTTGTTGGTCGTGGCGACCGCGCTAGTCGCTGGGCCTGATTCCTGGGCGTGGGCTGCGGACGACCCAGCTGCCGCGACTCCGGCGGCGACGCCGGAAGCTGCTAAAACCAAGGAAGATGAACTTCTCGCCGTTCTGCGTTCGGACGCACCATCCGCCGACAAAGCCATCACATGCAAACAACTCGCCATTCAGGGGTCCAGTGCAGCTGTGCCTGATCTCGCGAAGTTGCTACCCGACGAACAACTCTCCTCGTGGGCTCGAATCGCGATCGAAGCGATCCCTGGTCCAGAGGCCGATGCCGCGTTGCGGGCCGCCGCTGAGTCGCTGCAAGGTCGACTGGCGATTGGCATGATTAACTCGATCGGTGTTCGTCGTGACGCTGGCTCGGTGGAGTTGTTGACGGCTCGCTTACAGGACGAAGACGCCGAGGTCGCCTCCGCTGCAGCTGTAGCACTCGGACGAATCGGCAATGCTGGAGCGACCGCTGCTCTGACCCAAGCTCTCGTTGCGGCTCGTGCAGAAACCCGCTCAGCAATCGCTGAGGGGTGCGTTCTGTGTGCCGAGCAGTTGCATGCGGCAGGCGATTCCGAAGCCGCAGTGGTGATCTACGACCAGGTTCGTGCTGCCGAACTTCCTCAGCCACGGATCATTGAAGCGACTCGCGGCGCGATCCTCGCCCGCAAGGAAGCCGGGCTGCCGCTCTTGCTGGAGCAGTTCCGTTCCCCGGAGAAGGCGTTGTTTCAAGTGGCACTAAAAACCGCCCGTGAGTTCCCCGGGACCGAAGTCGACAAAGCTCTAGCGACCGAGATCACGACGGCCGCTCCCGATCGAGCAGCCGTGATTATCCAAGCCATGGCCGATCGTCCTCAAACCGTGATCCTCGCGGCGATCCTGAAGGCAGCGGAAGCGGGCCCGCTGGAAGTGCGTTTGTCGGCCATCAACGCCCTCAGCCGAGTCGGTGATACCTCGTGCATGGCGTCGTTGTTGAAGATTGCAATTGAACCCGATGCGGACCTCGCGCAGGTAACTATTGCTGTCACGGGGGCAGCCACTGCGGATAAGATTGCAATTGAACCCGATGCGGACCTCGCGCAGGCTTCCAAGGCGACACTGGCCGAGCTGCCCGGCAAGGAGGTCGACTCCCAGATCGTGGCTCTCCTGCCCCAAGCGGAAGGGGCCACTTACCTCGTCCTGCTGCAACTGGTGGGCCAACGACGTATTGATGCGGTCGCACTGTTGCAGAAGGCCCTGACGCATGCGGACCCCGCTGTGCGGAGCGCTGCGCTCGTCGCACTGGGCGAGACGGTCGCCCTCAAGAATCTGTCGGTGCTGATCTCGCAAGTTGTCGAACCTCGGCATGCTGCAGATGCTCCCGTCGCTCAGCAGGCTTTGATGGCCGCCAGCATCCGCATGCCCGACCGGGAGGCCTGTGCCGCTGAACTTTCAACCGCGATCAACAAGACCAAGGCGGTCCCGACTAAGGGGGTCCTGCTCAACATCCTGGGTGCCATGGGCGGAACCAAGGCACTCGCCACAATCGGAGCAGCTGCGAATAGCAAAGACTCTCAGCTGCAAGACATCAGCAGCCGCTTGCTGGGCGAGTGGATGACAGAAGATGCAGCTCCTGTATTGCTCGATCTGTCGAAGATGCCCGGCAACCAGTTCCAGATTCGCGCCCTGCGTGGATACATCCGCATCGCCCGGCAGTTCGTTTTGCCGGATGCTCAGCGTGCAGAGATGTGCCAAAAGGCGTTCGATGCATCGAAGCAGACGGCCGAGAAGAAACTGGTCTTGGAAATTCTGAAGCGCTACCCGACCGTGGAAACGCTCCAGCAGGCGGTCAACGCCATGCAAGTGGCCGACTTGAAAGAGGACGCCACGCAAGCCGTCTTGTTGATCGCCCAGAAGCTGGGGAGCAAGGGAGTCGATGTGAAGGAGCAACTGGCCAAGGCAGGATTTGAAAAGGTGAAACTGGAGATCGTCAAAGCCGAGTACGGTTCCGGCGCCACCCAAAAGGATGTGACCGAAATCCTGCAGAAACAAGTCGGTGACCTCCCCTTGGTCGTCTTGGAGAATGCCAGCTACAACGCGACCTTCGGAGGCGACCCGACTCCCGGCAGTGGGAAGCAGCTGAAAATCCAGTACCGCATCAACGACAAAGCCGGAGAGATCTCCTTTGCGGAAGACGCTCTGATCATCTTCCCGATGCCGAAGTGATCCTCTCGATTTGAGGACCGGAATCTCCAGGGCCGTCGCCTTTCGCTCTACGAAAGATTGTTCTTTCGCTGAGCGGAAGGCAGCATTCCCGCCCGTCTCATGAAGTTTTGAGACCTACCCGAGAATTGCGGAGATCGGGTCGCCGTCGCAAATCTTGAACGGTCGACCTTCGAGATCATGAATCTCGCGAGCCGGGTCGAGCCCGCAGGCCTGGCAAACAGTGGCCAGGTAGTCGCCAGGGGTAACGGGGTCCTCTTTGACATACGCAGCTTGTTTATCGCTGGCTCCGTACACGGTGCCGCCGCGAATCCCGCCGCCAGCAAGGACTCCTGAGTAGCAGAACGGCCAATGGTCGCGGCCGTTGGCTCCGTTGATTTTGGGTGTACGACCAAACTCACCAATACAAGCGACCATGGTTTCATCGAGCAAACCGCGCAGCGCCAGGTCTTCCAGCAAGGCGGAGAATGCCTGGTCGAATGCGGGCAGGCAATAGTCGGCCTTCAACATGCCATACCCCGTCTCTCCGTGCTCTAAATCCATGAGCCCGCCATGAGTGTCCCACACGTTGTAGACTTTGGCACGCGGCGTAATGAACATCCAGTTGACGGTCACCAGTCGAACGCCAGCCTCGACCAGTCGCCGCGCTGTCAGGAAGCTCTCCCCATACTCGTTCCGGCCATACCGATCACGGGTCGCGGGTGGCTCCAGTTCGAGATTTAATGCGTCTTTGGCAGCTGTGGAGTGGATGAGTCGGTAGGCGTCCTCATAGACATTGTGATGAGCGATCGTTCCTCCGGTCTTCTGAATCGCCCGGTCTTCTGCTTCGAGCAGATCGAGCAATCCCCGTCGTGATTGCAAACGGGCCATCGAGACATCATCGGGAAGCGCCAGCGGGATCGTGGACGCAGCTGCGTTGAGGCGTGGGCCGACTTCTACGTGGTTGTAAACTTGTCCCAGCTCGACGGGGTCATGGAGCGAACCGAGGAACCCGGCATGAGTCCCGGAATAGCGGACGCCGTCGTG
>Ga0105046_10008596_pt1 | contig 16034 bp, 16 predicted proteins | sample MAT03_FD_78385 | JGI IMG/M metagenome (GOLD analysis project Ga0105046, IMG submission 78385) | Freshwater microbial communities from Lake Fryxell liftoff mats and glacier meltwater in Antarctica - MAT-03 (megahit assembly) | ecosystem: Environmental > Aquatic > Freshwater > Ice > Liftoff...
GCGATTTCATTGATATACTCTTTTTTCATGATAGTACCGATTAATTTAAAGATTTTCAGTTTTTTTTTCGGTGCTATCATACCTCACTATTTATAATTTCAAAAACTCAACAGAACCTAGCGACAGAATTAAAAATGATATGAAAGAAGCTGGCAAAAAAATTGACAATATTAACAAAGAAGTCAAATCAACCGATAGCTTTACACCAGAAGAAAAAGAATTTCTACAAAATATTATCGACGAAGAATTGAACAAGCTGCAACAAGCAAGAGATCTTCTAGCAAAAAAATAAGAATTATATCCAAAAATAGATGTGAAGCAAGGTCATGGAAAATGACCTTGCTTCCCTTTTTTTACGCAGTTTTTTCAAGTTGAGATAATTCATGTCGTGCCAATCCTTTAATTTGATCATTAAAAATAGTGCCGTTTATAATTTCTTCTAATTTATTTTTTGCCAGTTCTTTTTTTTGCATCTGAATGTAACAGTAGGCAATTTTAAAGGGTGGTTGTGGTTGGGAAGCATTGAGCTGGCTAGCTTTTTGAAAATAGCCAATCGCTTCTTCATGCTTTTGCAATTGAAGTGCCAACTCACCCAAATTATACCATAAACCAAAATCATTTGGCTTTAGTTTAGCAGCTTGCAAACAAATTTGTTTTGCTTCATTAAGCTTATTACTCATTTGATAGGCTGTTGCTAAAATAAATAAGTTTTCAGCTGATTGTTCTAATTCCAATAACCTTTTACAAGCGACAATTGCATCATCAAACTTTTTCATGGACATGGCCACTTTGGTACATATTTTAAAGCCCTCAATGGTATCAAGATCAGCATTAAAACAAGCACTCTTAAAACATTCTAGCGCTTTTTCTGAATTGTTGCGTTGCAACCAAATTTTACCCATATTAAAATAGGCTTTTCCATAATAAGGACGTAACTGTAACGCAACATTCAACGCACGTTCAGCACCATCAAGATCATTTTTAACGATCAAAAAAGAGGCGAGATTATTATAAGCTTCTGGATAATGTGGTTGAATATTTATGCTGCGACGCAATGCTTCAATTGCCATATCCATATTGCCTAAAAACGAATGCGCAACGGCAATATTGTTTAAAGGATCTGGATAATGACCGTCCATGTCAATTGCCTGCTGATAGTAAGGCAAGGCTTCTTTATATTGGCCCTTTTCTGAAAGAGCTACAGCATAATTATTATAAGCGCGAGCCTTGCCCCGAGCGTTTTGAATAATGTTAAACCAAAACTCTTCTCCTGAACGCCAAACTTTATTGCGTTGATACACCAAAAAGCCAACACACGTCAAAAAAGTCATAAGAATAGTTGAAATCAAATAGTGACGATATTTTATAGCAAATGCAGGCAATTTTTCATATGAAAAGAGCATGGTAAGCAATTTGATTAAACCTAAAGCAAAGAGCAACATAATACCAGAAGAACTTAAATAGGTTTTATAATCGGTTAATAATTCTGATGAAGGAATGAATGATGAACGGGGAGCAATAGCAACAATAAACCACAAAAAAGCAAACGCAACAATTGATGTTGAATTTTTTTGCAACAAATAATAAACAAAACTAGCAATAGAACAAAGTGCTATTAATGGTAAAAAACAATCAGGCGCAAAAAAACTAGTAACTAATTTCCAATCATATTCAACGCTAATGCTAAATGGCCACACAAACATGCACAGATAGTGCAAAATCACTTTAAATTGAGAAATAAAAAAATGGAGGGGTAGAATTTTATCAGTTGCCTTATCGGTTAAGATATTCCCTATGTTATTACGTGCTTCCATTTTCAAGGTCACCAAATTTGAAAAGAAGGCAAACTTGAGAAAATAAATATAAATGCTGAATACAAGAACAGCCAAAACCCCATAAATCCACAAACGTTTTTTTAATGATTCAACACTCCCTTGGGCAATGAAAAACCAGTCAACCAATAATAACAACACAGGAGAAACAATAGTAATTTCTTTGGTACCACATGATAAAACACCAATGGCAAAAACAAGCGAAACAAAAATAATTTTGCTTCCTGGTGTTTTTACATAATCAAAAAGAAGCAAACAAAGAGACATAAGCATAATGCACAAGGTCGCAATACCTTCTAATTGACCTTGAATAACATACGATACCGTTTGACTTTGCACGGGATGCAGTAAAAACAAAGCAGCTGTTGTAAAAGCTATCAAAAAGGCATTAGATGAAATAAAAAGCTGTTTTGTTAAGCGAGAAAGCGATAACAATAAGAAATAATACAGAGTAACACCCGTTGTTGTATGGCAAACCACGTTGCCAAAACGATAGGTAAACGGATCAAATTTTCCCAGCGAATAGTGAATAGTGTTTATCCAATAACTAATCCAACGCGTTCCTGAAAAAAAAAGGTCGTTGAACGTAGCATGCCGAATATTAAAATGCTTGGTAATATTGGCAAGGTCATCAAATTGAAAGTTATAATGCAATGAGGGATAATAAAAAAGAAAGGTTAAAATAGGTAACATTGCTAACGGAATAAGGGAAAGCTGCCACCAATCAAATGCTACTGGAGCAAACTGAATGGAAGAACTATTTTTTTTATCCGATTTATTTTTTTTCATACTACTTCCTTTAACAAAATAGGTACTATTCTTTTTTGATTGACATTCTACTGCATCATCTAATTTTGTCGAGCGAAAGAATTATCTATTAATGCAAAGGTTTGACCCCTTTTCCTGAATGGTCTAGACTACTAGAGTATTAATCAAATTGTAAAAATAAGAAAAATATACATAAATTTTAGGATGTAAAGATGAACATAAATTTAAGAATCATAGAAACTTTCATGAGTCTTATCACCATGTTTGTGGCTTATATCATAACCGAAACAAGCAGCGGTTTTTTTCGAGCATGGGTAGCAAAACAAATGGGTGATGACAGTCCTGAACGGGATGGTTATTTAAGCTTAAACCCTCTTGTTCACCTAGATTTTATCGGGGTGATTTTTCTTTTTATTTATAATTTTGGTTGGGGCCGTTATATTCCCATCAATCATCATGCCATTCAAGAACCGTTCAAAAAATTAAAAATCACCGCGGCATACTTTTCCGACACGCTTGCACGAATATTAATTGCACTTGTTGCTTTAGTTATCTTATTGCAAACATTTGGCCTCACCATGCTTGAGCTTGCAAAACCTATGATTTTGAACAAACATATTGCCCTTCCAATTTTGGCGCATTTTTACCCTGATAAATCCTCTCTTGCCTTAACACTCGCCGTAATTTTGGCAGGCATTATTTATCTTTGTGTCTTACTTGCCGTGCTTAACCTCATTATTAATAGCGTACGATTAATTATTCTTTTTTATTTTCATGAAAGCTTAGGCGCCGGCTACTTGGAATTTTTCATACCCATCATGCTTATCATACTTTTGGCAGATCCTCTTCAGCATTTTGCCGTTGAAAGCATAATCACTATTGCTTATCAAATCACTCGTTTACTTGGCGGGTCTTTCTCATGAAAACATTGAACACTAACATTAATGAAACACTTGAACGCATTCTAGAAGGCACAGAACTCGTTGTTAATCAAGAAGACTTAGCAAAACGTCTTGCTCGCGGCAAACCACTCAAAATAAAATTAGGCGCCGATCCAACAGCACCAGATTTACATTTAGGTCATGCTGTTGTGTTATCAAAATTAAAAGATTTCCAAGATTTAGGGCATGAAGTCATTTTTTTAATTGGTGATTTCACCGCAAAAATTGGTGACCCCACCGGAAAATCAAAAACAAGACCTCCGTTAACGGCAGAACAAATTGCGCAAAATACCGCTACCTATTTTGATCAAGTCAGCAAAATTCTTGATCCTGCATTAGTGAAAATTCGTTTCAACTCTGATCTTTTAGGTCATTTGAGCACACAACAAATCATAGAATTATGCGCAAAAATAACGGTTGCTCGCCTTATCGAACGTGAAGATTTCAAAAATCGTATTAATAAACAACAACCAATTAGTTTTCATGAATTATTATACCCCCTCTTTCAAGGATATGATTCAGTTGCTCTTCAGGCCGATGTTGAAATTGGCGGCACTGATCAAACATTCAACTTGCTCATGGGAAGAGAATTACAAAGTCATTATGGTCAAGAGCCACAAATTGTAATCACTATGCCACTTTTGGAAGGCCTTGATGGTGTTGCAAAAATGTCCAAATCTTTGGGTAATTACATCGGTCTTGCAGAACCAGCTGCTCAAGCATATGGCAAATTGATGTCGATTTCTGATACGCTCGTGTGGCGCTATTTTGCTTTACTACTGCGCAAGACAAAACAAGAAATCAACAGCCTTCAAGAACGCGTTGCATCGGGAGCAACCCATCCTATGGAGCTCAAAAAACAGATGGCTCATGATATTGTTGCCAAATTTTGGTCACCCGTTGATGCTGATAGCGCGCAAGAACAGTTTGAAGCAGTATTTCAAAAAAAAGATTATTCACAAGCAACACCAATCACCCTACCAAAGGAAACGGCAAATCCGATCTGGATTGTTGATTTCTTAAAACTTCTTGGCGCCATTCAAACCTCATCTGAAGCTAAACGATTACTTGAAGCTAGCGCTGTTGCCATTGATGATCAAAAAATTACCGATTTTAAGGCGCAGATCACCTGGAAATCTGGACTGCACATTAAAGTTGGCAAGCATAGAATTTATCGTGTTGAATAAAAAAGCTGAGCCCCAATGTTGGAAATCTGCTGCATAGTTTTGTAACATTGTACCGAAACCCTATATGATCTATTTGTATTTTATCTTTTTCAATTTTTTTTGGAATTTCTATCCACTAAAAACCTCAATTTATGAGACTAATAGTTCTTTCACCATGTATTTAATGTTCTAAAAACGTATACAAAACCTTATTATTTAGAAAGCTTTTTGTTGTACCCAAATTGTGCTTTAATAAAAAACTTTATACATAGACAAAAAATTGTATCACCTTAAACTTTTGCGTATTGACCATTCATTAAACTTATTTTTTTACACTCTTGTCTTAATTGATTAAAATTATCTTAAAAAAATAAACTCTCGGCCTTTAAAGTTACCACGTATTACCTGAAGGAATTAAGGTGAATAAAAACTTACTGTCTCTACTTTTTTCTCTCTTTTTTATACAAAGTATCAACACTATGGAATCCGATTCTTTTACTTTGGAATCCGATTCTTTTCTTGATTCATTGTTTGATACTAATGCTATTGATGAATTATGTGATTTAGGTCAAATTTTTTTTAGTGAATCAGATGGTTCAATTTCATCAGAATCCAGTATTGAACTTGAAACAAATGAATTTGGGAGTATTGCTGAAAATTTTTCTTGCCCTTTACTCCAATCTTCCGCTCCATTTCTTCATGGCTTAGCTTTTGCGATAGATAATCAAGATCTTATAAAAGAGCAATTAGTTGAGAGTAATTCTCAAAAAAAGAGTCAATCATGCAAAACAGGAAAAAAAAGAGCGAATAAATTTACCATTGATAAAGAAACCGGATTTTGTTGTTGCCTGAGGTGTAATGAATTATTTTCTCGAAGAACTATATTGAGTCATATTGCTTATGAAGAAGATAAATTACCCTATAAATGCCCGTTATGTAAGTTGGCGTTTAATCTTGGACATTATAATTTGCATGAAATTTTGCATCACCAAAATAAAAATCCTCAGTTGCCGAAAATAATCTCTCCAGCCAAACAGCAATCTTGGGATTTTTTGGATGAGACTTCGGAGCAAGGAGTTGCTCTAAATTCAAGACCCATCAAATTGGTTAGGTTTGTTGATCAAAGTAATTCTTTTGGCCCAGCGATTGTGCCCCATCAAGCCACTATTGACGCTGTTCTTGAAAATCAATCCTTGAATTTTTTGGATGAATCGTTTGCGAATGAAAAAAAGAACAGTAAAAAAGAAAAAAAATTAAAACGCAAGAGAATTCCTTCAAAAAAAAAGCAGGGCAATAAACGCGTAAAAAATGCTATTGAAAAGCCTGCAAAAAAAAATTATACATTAGAAATCAACCCAAAATATTTATTGTATGAAAAAATGTTTCAATGCAAAGATTGTTCTATTGTTTTTAATAAAGAAAGCTATTCTAAACACATAAAAAACTACCATTCAGTTACCAAAAACTGTCCTTTTTGTGACTATAGTTCTACTATAAATACGAATTTTAGAAAGCATATTAAATCCTCACACTATCTCTATTATTGTAAAGAATGTCAAAAAGAATGTGGGTCTGAGGGAGCATTGAAACAGCACTATGCCAATGAACATCCTCAAAACGAAGCGTGCAATATATGTGGCTACAAAGGTATTCCTGCAATAATGAGAAGACATTTGCGCGGGGAACATACAATCAACATCTGTACGTATAAACATGAAAAATCTGAAGAGTGTAAAAAAACATATAATTCATATGGAGCTTTAATGCAGCATCTCAATGAATACAAAAAATAATTCTTTGTTGATTGGAATCTACTACCAGTTCCCAACAGTATAGGGTATTTTAAATACCATAAGCTGCATCTATTTTTGATAACAACACCCTTTTGCACTTTTCAAAAAAAATGTCATACTTAATATAAACAGTTCAAATTGAAATATTTAATTAAATTGACATGGGAAATAAAAATGAAAGTAAAACTAACAATAATTACACTGATTATTGCTAATATCTCAAATCTCTATGGTATGAAAACGATTGAGCATTTAAAAGAACGTTTCTATGCATCCACTCAATCGCATCTTGATAGGTATGATGAAACAATCAAAGAACTCATCACAAAAAACCCTATCAAACCCACTGCCAATACCGTTGAAGCTCACACATGTAATGTAATTCAACAGCTTAGTAACGAGTTATATCATAAAAACATGACACCTAAAAATATAAAATCATGTCAAATAAACATTGATGAAAAGAAAAAATCAGATTTATATAAAATGATTAAACATAAATACCCAGAAATATATGATAAAACTGTTATCTCTTATGTAACTCCGTTAGCTGAAAATTGCCATGCAACACTGGATGCACTTATACAGCACAACAATATAATTAAAGCAGATTTATCAAAAGCTAGACTGTAAAGTTAACTTTTTGAACAAACTCTCTCACTAATGAAAGATGTTTTTCCAAAACAATAGGTTTACCTTCAAAATCTTCATTGCAATCAAGTATTAACACAGGAACAGGTTTAAGGTCGGGTAAAATCCCGGCCTTTTCTATTAAAAATTTTTCATGACAGCCATGAATCTGCTTCAAATAGGCCAAGGTAATTTTTTTCTCTGCCAAACGATTGCGCTTTTTAATACGCTTATAAGCAATTTCTGGATCAACACGTAGATAAATAAAGCCCTGTGGCGTTTTACATTTTGTTGAGACTAATGCATTGAACCATTGATTATATATATGCCATTCAATATCGCTCATAAAACCTTGTTCATAACCATTCATGGCAAAAACATAATGCCCAGAATAGATTGAACGTTCAATAATAATATCATTCTCACATTCTTGATCTTTGAGATGCTCAAAAACACGACAAATCATGGCAAACGTCTCAAGACTATATGCCCAGCGCTGCGGTTTCTCATAAAAATTGCTTAATAATGATTGACCATGCACTTTACTTTGCCAATTATGCAACGGCTCAAAGCCAACTGAAATATCTGGCATATTTTGTGCAAGCAATTTTAAAAAGGTTGATTTGCCAGCACCAATATTACCTTCAAGAATAAACATGCAATTGTCCCCAAAATTATTTTTTTGAATGATTTTAGCATAGCCATTTTTTTATTTTTTGTGTATCAAAAAAAAGACATGAATGATAACAGAATAATAATCCATAATTTAAAATTGTCATTCTGATCACGAGCAGAGCCCAGAGCGTAGGAATCCAGAACTGATTATTAATCCATACTAGGAAAGAATAATTTTATTAACTGGATTCCTACGGCACTAGCGTGCCTCAGAATGACAATTAAAAATTGTTACTCGATAAATTTACTTTTTAATTACTTGAATAACTTTGGGTGAAACAATCGGTTCAATGCGAGAAAGTTTAACCGTCAACATACCATTTTCATATTCAACTGCAACATCATGAAGACTAACCTCAGCGGGTAATGATTGCACATTTTGCTGCGAGCTAAAAGAAACGCGTGATGATTTCTTATCACCATTCTTATCTGTTTCTTCTGATTCTACTTCAACTTTTTGCTGCAAGGTTAATTTTGCTGAGCGAGCATCAACAATAAATTCCATTTCAGTTTGTTTATTACGAGCATTAATCGTCAAAACATTATGATGAACAACCGCTTTAATAGAATCTTTAACAATGTCGCTCATATTAACACTTAGAATAATCTCAGCATCATTTTTGCTTATTGAAAGAGTCCCATTAGAAGAAAATGCTCCTTGCATCAAAGTATTCATGCCAGTGCGCATTGAACTGTTTATTTTAGTGAATTTTTTTTGTATTTTTTCAACAGAATGCATCATTTCTTGCACTGCTTCATCAAGACCAAAATCTGCTCGCATAGCTTGCGCACTTATCAAAGAAGCAACAAGAATTATACCCTTTACTGAAGGTAAGATTTGTTTTTGCATACATTCTCCTTTGCAAAAATAGTTTTATTAATAGTTTTTTATCATACACAGGGTAACAAAAACAACGCCATTTTTCAATTAAACCAAACGCTTACCCCTTAAATTATTGACTTAATTTGCCTTTTGCCTTAGGATTCATATTGAATTATTTAAACTAAAATTGCTTATTTATTAAACTTTTTTATATTATTTGGAATCATTCTATGAAAAAACTACATTTAAAATCACTTCTTTTGTTTTGTTTTTTATATCAATCAATAACACAACCTATGTTTGATCTATCAGATCATTCTGAAGTGTGGATTGAACAACCAAAATCTTTGCAAACTCTTTGCATTCAAAAAATCAGTTCAAATCTTCTTGATATACAATCATATGATATGAATGCTGAAGAACAAAAATTAAAAGAAACTTTAGAAAAGTTACCAGAAACCTTACAGCAAAACGTTATTGATGAAATAGATATTCGTCTTAAACCCATAGGAATCGAAAAACAGTTTAAGTATAAAACAAAATATTCCAAAATTAGGTTTTTAAAAAATCTAGCCTTTTATCATGGAAAATATACTATATACTTAACAGATTTTGAATCAAATTTCCCAGTAAAAATGAAATTTTGTAATAAATACTTAATAAAAAAAACAATACTCTCACCTAATGCCTCATTGTGCGCGGTGGCATCAAAAAACAACATTACTCTTTTTTCTTTAATATACCCCCCAAAGCGCTCAGCAAGAATACCACTCGCTCAAAGTTCTGCTCTAACATTTTCTTGGGGCGAAGAACCAAAACTCTTTGTTACTGATGCGAATGGCAAACTCACAATTTTTAGTGACATACACACGAATAATGTCACCCGCAAAGAATATATCATTCCTAATTTTACAGAAATATCTTCATTAGCCATAGCACCAAACAATCACTATCTTTTGGCAACAAGCAGGCTTATAGGTCATGATTCATTTATAATAAATCTTGAAAACGAAGAGCCTACTTTTCAACCAATATCCCTACCAATACATAAACCGCTTATAGCACCTGATAGTTCTTTTTTTGTAACACAACTCTATACTGACCAGACAGACCCGTTAGTATCAATAATTTTTAAGGAATCGGGACGCACGCATTTTATAAACGGAGAAGTAATAGCAATAAAAAATGCCTATGTTTACACGAAGGAAGGCGCTACAATTAATATATTTAATACAGAGGGCATTCTACAACATGCTTATAAAATCAATGGCGACTTAAGACCTTTTTATCCAAACAATAATTTTTGTTGGTATTCTTATAGTAGATTATATTTTCAAGAATCATTAACCAACAAAGATCTCAAAAAACTTATTTATAAAATTGCCCTTGAAAAAGCCGAAAAACAAGAAAATCTAGAAGTCTTAAAACGATTAGCTGAAGAGCCTCTTATAAAAAAACAAGCAGAAAGCAGTATTGAAACAATTAAAAACTCCCATGCGTCAATTATCAGAGCTTTCAAAGAAACAATGAGAAACAAACAATCAAAAAAAACAAGACTATTTATAGTAGGAACAGCTAAAATAAAGCGATCTGAATCAATACGTTACGGATTGGAAAAGCAAAAGCAGAAGAATAAGTAATTTTGCCATAATTTTGCTTATTTAAACAGTATTTTATATACTTATAGGTATGAAAAAACAAATACAATACAAAGATAATGAACTTATTTTTGGCATTCACCCCATTTTAGAACTTCTCAGAGCAAAAAGACGTAAGCTAGTTATCCTTTATACAACAAGACCAACACCTAAAGGATTCCAGGAAATTGAAAAACTCCTGCCTAAGGGTATACAAATTCAATATGTTGACCGTGAAGTTTTGCATAAACTTGCCAACACCACCGATCATCAAGGAATTGTTGCCTATGCTTCTCCTTTTGTGATTCGCAAAAAATTCTTTGACCCAACCAGGGAAAAATTCCTCCTTATGCTTGATGGCATTCAAGATGTCAGAAACTTAGGAGCAATTTTACGTTCAGGGTATTGCACCGGTGTTGACGGTGTCATTATGATTACAAAACATGGCGCACCGCTCAATGCAAGTGCTATTAAATCGTCTGCAGGACTTGCTGAACATGTGGAAATTTATATGGCCCCCTCAGCTTCAATGGCTGCCCAAGAGCTGAAAAAAGCTGGCTATGCAACCTATTTGTCAGTTGTTGATAAAGGCAAAAATGCAACCCACGTTGAATATAAAAAACCACTTTGTTTAGTTATTGGCAGTGAAGCTTTAGGAATTTCTCGCGACATTCAAAGCAGCGGAACACTCATTACCCTGCCGCAACGCACTCCTGATATTTCGTATAATGCTTCTGTTGCAGCTGGTATTTTGTTATTTATCATCAGTCAATCTCAAGCTTAAGGAATTTTTTATGAACATTTTAAAGCAATTTAAAATAATAGTAATTACAAGCATTCTTTTTGCCCAAACACCGCAATTATGCAATGCCGAATATACTTTGCAAGAAATATCTCAAGAATTTGGCAAAAAAATGATAATAGGCACTTGCGCTTTTGTCTCTGGTTTATTTATTTATCAAGGATCAAAGCAGTTTTTTTTCCCACCAATTCTTTGCAAAAAAAGAACAATCCAGGCAAAACTTGATAAAAATGCAACAATTAGCGAAAGAGCCAATAAACCAACAACAATAGAACACATATTTGAGTACAATGATATGACAAATAATCAGCAAAAAAAATGCTTTCTGTTTGCTGCAATTGGCACTGTAAGATTAACAGCAAGTTGGTTTGCAAATAAATATTCATAAAAACATATTTTTTAACAACGTGAGCCTCATGAAAAAACTTTTGTTTCAAATACTTTTTTTAATCATTCTTATGGCAAAAACTACAACAAGTTTAAGCATGGAAAAAGCTCAATCAATCTGGACGCCAAAAACGGTCATTAGCCTCGCGGTCACCATTGGCGGCCTTAAACTTATACATGATGGTTTGCAAAAAGCATTCGATCCCAACAAAAAATTCTTCTTAATATCAAATTCAACTTGGTTTAGCAGTCCTCAAGGAGGAAAACATAAAACCCAAGTGCTGAATATAAATACGCCGAATACTCAAAATGCACAAACTCTCACTGTACATTTGCAACGATTATCTCGAAAAGAAGAAGATGAAGAGTTTGCTCAAGGCCTTACTTTAGTTTCTCTTGACGCCATAACAACATTTGCTGGCTTTTGCTATTTAAACTCATAATTATTGACTTTTCTAATGACAAAAAGTTAATAATTATATAAAAGAGTATTTAGGAATATTCTTTTATAAATCACTCTTTCAGGGACAAATTCAGGGGGGAATATGAAGATGTCTGCTGCAGCAAAGTGCTTACAAAAAATAGTTGCTAGCAAGGAACATGTCATTATTTATTTTTTTCTTGCCCTAGTTATCGTAGGCGGGCTTAGACACTGCTGGCAATCTCTTTTTATCACCCAACGTTATACCATTTCTCTTGATGCACTTTGTTCAGAAAAAATTCATGCTGACATTGAAGAATATGCTCATAAAAATATATTAAAAACAATTTTTAATAAACATTCTTTGGCGACATTAAAATCTCATTTTGACTTCTTAGGTATGGTGAATGCACGCTATATTAGTCCCGGTTATTTACACCTTTCATTAAAAACTCATAATCCAATCATCCGTATTAATGATCAGCATGTCATGCTTGAAAATGGCGCCATAACGCAATCAACGATTTTTTTTCAAGAAGTGATTCAAGAGCTGCCCAATATTCTTGTTGATGAGAAAGAACCGGTTACTTCAAAAAAATTTGCTTTTCATCTTAAGCAATGGTTTGAACGATGCGCCCTAGATTTATTCGTTCATTATACTATTCGTTGGATAGATCAAACGCATATTCAACTTCATGACAAAATAACACCAAATTTTTATATCATTACGCATGCTGAAAAAAATCCCTCATTCCCTTGTTTGAATCACTGCAATTTGATAAAAAATCAACTTTTGACTCAGGCAACTTTAAAAAATCAAAAAGATCAAAAAAAATGGGGCATTGATATACGCTTTAAAAATCAATTTATAGTGCATTCTATGCACGAGGGGGTAGCATGAAACAATCGGTGAATCCAGAAACATTATTAGTAGCATTGGATATAGGAACCACAAAAATTTGTGTTTTAGTCGCTCAAATCACGAGCACTGATTCATTTGAACTTATTGGCATTGGCAAATCACCATCAGACGGTCTTGAAAAAGGTGTTGTTGTCGATGTTGCAAAAACAGTTCACTCAATAAAAAATGCAATTAAAGAAGCAGAGTTAATGGCAGGTTGCACCATTCAACAAGCCACCATTGGTATTTCTGGTGCCCATATTCAATCCCGTAATTCAATTGGCATGGTGCCAATCAATCGCGGTGAAATTAGAAATTATGATATTATACAAGCAACAACAGCAGCGCGCGCTGTTGCGCTTCCTGAAGGCCAACAAATTCTTCATGTGCTCCCACAATTTTTTGTGATTGATTCCCATGAAAAAGTTATTGATCCACTCGGCATGTTTGGCGTCAGACTTGAAGCGCATGTGCACATCATAACTGGCGCAGTTGCTTCTGTTCATAATTTAGTTAAATGCTGTGAATCTGCTGGCATCACCGTGAATGATATTGTGCTGGAACAACTTGCTTCCGCTGATGCAGTGTTAACTGCTGATGAAAAACTTCTGGGTGTGGGCATGCTTGATATCGGTGGCGGAACTTCTGATTTGGCAATCTATCACAAGGGAACTATTCGTCACACCATGGTGTTGCCAATAGCTGGCAATCATTTCACCAAAGATATTGCTATCGGCTTAAGAACAACTATCCAAAGCGCTGAAGCTATCAAAAAAGAATATGGTATTGTCGATCAAAAACTTTTAGGTGAAGACACCTGCATAGAATTAACGTGCATTAGCAAACAAGACACACAATTAATTTTGCAAAGCGAATTGCTAGGCATCCTACGCCCACGCGCACAAGAACTTTTTGAATTTATTAATAAAGAATGCAAAAAACATTCCCTTTATCACTTTATGCCAAGTGGCTTTGTGTTAACCGGGGGCGGAGCATTGCTCAAGGGCATGCAAACACTGGCAACGAACATTTTTAATATACCAGTACGCATTGGCATACCCCAGACCCAATCAACTTTTTCTCAATTTTTACAAAATCCTATGTATGCAACTGGCTACGGACTCTTGCTTCATGCATTAAAAAAACAGGATACTACTTCCATTAACAGGCTAACTGGCCCCCTTGCTTCACGCATTATAGGGCGAATGAAATCCTGGGTATCAGATTTTTTTTAAAAAGAGGAGAGGACGCATGTTTGAATTAGAAGTTACTCATCATGATGAGATCCCTGCTGCACGTATAAAAGTTTTAGGCGTTGGCGGTGCTGGGGGCAATACAGTCAACAGCATGATTGAAGCTCAACAATATCAGGGCATAGAATTCATTGTGGCAAACACTGATGCACAAGCACTGAATCTTTCAAAAGCACCTCATAAAATTCAACTTGGCCTCAAATCAACAAAAGGACTAGGTGCTGGCGCAAATCCTGAACTAGGAAAGCGAGCAGCAGAAGAAGATTTAAGTAAAATAATGGATCTTCTTGAAGATGCCGATATCGTTTTTTTAACAGCTGGTATGGGCGGAGGGACTGGTTCGGGTGCAATTCCTGTCATTGCACGCGCACTTAAAGAAAGAAACATTCTTTCAATAGCAATCGTCACCAAACCATTCACCTTTGAAGGGAAAAAAAGAGCTGCCATTGCACAAGAATCAATTGAAGCATTAAAAAAAGAAATTGATACCCTACTCATTATCCCCAATCAAAAGCTCCTGGAAACGGTTGATCAAGATGTTTCAATGATCGATGCTTTTGGCATGATTAATACCATTTTACATCAATCGGTAAAAGGCATCGCTGACATTATCACCAAGCCAGGACACATTAATGTAGATTTTGCTGATGTTCGCACCATTATGAAAGATATGGGATTAGCGATTATGGGCACCGGAAAAGCAACCGGCAAAGATCGCGCTTTAGACGCAGCGATACAAGCAATTTCTTCCCCACTTCTTGAAAACATGAACATTAAAGGGGCGCGTGGAATTCTTATTAATATTTCCGGCGGCCTTAATTTAGGACTTCATGAAATTGGTGTTGCTGCTTCAGTGATTGCTGAACAAGCAGATGAAAATGCCAATATCATCGTGGGATCAGTTATTGATGAAGGCTTAGGCAATGATCTCTTTGTGACGGTGATTGCAACTGGGTTTAATAATCAGCAAACAATACCGGAAGCACAAAAATTCAAGCCTGCTACCGAACAAATTGTTATCTCTACGCCACAAAAAGAAATGCCTTTAACCAAAACTCCTCTTATTGAACATAAACCCACGATGGAATCTACCTCAATCACAGAAGGCGTTGAATCAATAAGAGAGGTTGCACAAGAGGATCAAGAGGAAACTAACTATGACGCTCTTGATTTGAATGATCTTGATGTGCCAACATTCATGCGACAACAAAAAGAAATCGAAAAACATGAATAATAAGTACCTTCTTGGGTATTAAATATTTTCCATTTGTCCGATTACTTGTTCAGGAATAAACATTTTTTGTTTTTTCTCAAATTGTGGTTTTGGTTTAGGAAGTCTTCTTTTGGTAAAAATTGGTTTGGTACGTTTAATAAAAGATTCTTTATGCTTTATGTTATTGACTAATTCTAACCAATTAATCAACGTGCCAGAAGGCACTAACCCTTCCACATGCCAGTCCACTTTTTTTTGGCACGCTTGGATAGAATATTTTAATGCCTCACTATTTCTACCTTGAAGCCAAGCATATTCTGAAAACCAATAACAAAAATCAACAAAAGAACCTTGAGAGATTTTTTTTATTGAGTCTGCTTCCATTTGTTCAATACAAAAACAATGCTCATCTATCACGTCTGTTATTTTATTGTTAGTAATCTCAAAATCTTCATGCCAAAAATTAAACCTTAATTCTTCTTGATCTTTAGCTATAAGATTGGCAATATGTGTTTCCAATAAAAATTGTTTTAAATCTTTTCTAATCATAGAAAATTCTCGTAATGCCAAATTAGTTTCAGCCAAAAAATCTTGAGCTTGTTTAGGCTCATATTTTTTTTTCTCACCCAATTTAATAATACTCTTACAAAGATCTTCTATGTTTTTTACCTTAGTACACGACAGTAACTGCCATTAGATTGGATAAAAGTGGCTTATGTAAAGTGATTATTTCAATTAATCGAAACAATTTGTGAATGAAAATAGAGGAACTTTTTAAAAGAATCGACTGAA
>Ga0105046_10008598_pt1 | contig 16034 bp, 12 predicted proteins | sample MAT03_FD_78385 | JGI IMG/M metagenome (GOLD analysis project Ga0105046, IMG submission 78385) | Freshwater microbial communities from Lake Fryxell liftoff mats and glacier meltwater in Antarctica - MAT-03 (megahit assembly) | ecosystem: Environmental > Aquatic > Freshwater > Ice > Liftoff...
GGCCAGTTTCTGGGGTTGATGGGGCCCAGCGGTTCCGGGAAGACGACCCTGCTGAATTTGATTGCCGGACTCGATACGCCTGATTCCGGCAGCATTGAAGTGGCCGGGGCTGAGATTTCAAAGATGTCGGAGAGCGAGTTGGCCAGTTGGCGGACTCGCAACATTGGATTCGTGTTTCAGTTTTACCATCTTTTGCCAGTCCTCTCGGCATTCGACAATGTGGAGTTGCCACTTCTGCTCCTCCCGATGTCGGCGGCGCAGCGACGCCAGCAAGTGCTGACTGCCCTGCAGATCGTGGGACTTGAAGACCGAATGCTTCACCGTCCCGGCCAGCTGTCCGGTGGGCAACAACAACGCGTGGGGATCGCCCGCGCGATCGTGACCGATCCTGCGGTCATCGTCGCCGACGAACCGACGGGGGATCTCGATGCGAAATCGGCCAACGAGATTCTCGACCTGCTCGTGGAACTGAAGTCGTCATTGAAGAAGACGATTCTCATGGTCACGCACGACCCGCGCGCCGCACAGAGGACCGATTCGATTCTGTTCCTCGACAAGGGGCGACTCGTGACAGAGATGCCTGCGTTCTCGTCGAAGTAGACCACGCCAGCCCGTGACACACACGCTCGCGATATGCCCAGCCGCTGCGGAATCTCCCCATGAAATACTTCGGACTGGTCTTCAGAAACCTGAGCAGGAACATCCTGCGGACTTTGCTGACCGCCTTCGGGACGATGATCCTGGTGTTTGTCGTGACGTTGGTCTGGTCGGTTCTGGCGTTTTTGGATCAGGCGACACAGGCTCGCTCGGAGAAGATCAAAGCGGTCGTCACCGAACGCTGGACCATTCCCAGCCGGATGCCGTATGCCTATGCCAATTTGCTGAAGGACGGAGCCGCTCGCGAAGCGGGGGAAGTGAAGCCGATCGATTACATGAGTTGGACCTTCTACGGGGGAACCACGGACGCCAAAGGGCAAGATCCGACGAAGTTCCTGTTCGCCATCGGCATGGAACCCGAAAAGATTCCGACCATGCTCGACGACCTCGATCAGGGCTCTCTCTCCGCAGCTGACTTTGCTCTGCTGATGGAGGGCGTCGAGAAGCTCAAGAAGACCCGCAATGGGATCATCCTGGGAAAAGACCGATTGAATGCGCAAGAGAAGAAGATCGGCGATCGGATCAAGATCACCAGCGTCAATTATCGCGGGATCGATCTTGAGTTTGAGATTGTCGGGACATTCCCCGCGGGGCGATACGATTCGAGTGCCATCTACCGGATCGATTACTTCAATGCCGCCATGGAAGCGTACCCCCAAACGCACGCCGGAGTAGCTCACCCGAGCGCCGGGCGCACGTTAAATCTGGTATGGCTCATGGTTCCCGACTCAGCTGCGTTCAATAAAGTCGCCGATCAGATCACACGCTCACCCAACTTCAGCAACCCGTCGGTGAAGGTCGAAACCAGTTCGTCCAGCATCGCGGTCTTTCTGGAAGCCTATCGCGACCTGTTGTGGGGGGCGCGTTGGATTTTATCGCCTTCGATTCTGTTGACGCTCTCGCTGATTATCTCCAACGCCATCGCCATCAGTGTCCGCGAACGGGAGTCCGAATTCGCAGTGATGAAAGTCCTCGGCTTCCGCCCGAACCAACTGCTCGTGCTGGTGATCCTGGAAGCCTTGATTGTCGGCGTAACTGCGGGGTTCATCAGTAGCGGTGGGACGTACTTCCTCGTCAACAAAGTGGCGGGCGGGATTCCATTTCCAATCGCCTTCTTCAGCAAGTTTCTCATCCCGAATGGAGCGCTGTGGTGGGGGCCCGTGGTCGGGGGACTGACCGCACTCGCCGGGAGCCTCGCTCCCGCCCTCTCCGCCCGCAGCGTCAAAGTCGCCAATGTCTTCTCGAAGGTGAATGGGTAGAATTCCAAGGCAGGCAATCGAATGGCGAACAGAGGGCCACAGAGTGTGGAACTCTTTGCTCCACGTGCATCGATCCTCTGCGAATCCATTCGTCCTCAACGGCCCACGGGAAGGCCCGCCATGCGAAACGATCTCACCCGCTCTTGGCAGTTGCTGCTCTGGTTCGGTCTCTGTGGTCCCGCCTTACTATCTGGTCGAGCGCTCGCCGGGGAACTTTCCCCCGAGGAGCAAGCTGCGGGTTTTGTCTCGCTGTTCGATGGGGAGACGCTCGCGGGTTGGACCGGGGCCACCGATGGCTACACCGTCGTCGAGGGTGCAATTCAGTGCTTGCCCAATAAAGGAGGCAACCTACTCTCTGAAACGGAATATTCGGACTTCATTCTGAGATTGGAATTTCGTCTTCCGCCCGGAGGAAACAACGGCATCGGTCTGCGGGCACCCGCGCAAGGTCACGTGGCCACCGAAGGGATCGAGATTCAGATCCTCGACAACACTGCCGAGAAGTACCAGACTCTGGAGCCGTATCAATACCACGGATCGGTCTACGGACTGATCCCCGCGAAACGGGATTATCTGCGAGACGTCGGAGCTTGGAACGAACAGGAGATCGAGTGTGTGGGGCGGAAAATTGCCATCCGCCTGAATGGAGAGGTCATCATCGATGGCGACCTTGATGAGGCGATCCGCAACGGTGCGATGGACGGCAAGGAACACCCCGGTGCCCGCCGCACCACCGGGCGAGTCGGCTTCCTCGGCCACGACGACCCGGTGGCCTTTCGCCACATACGTATTCGCGAGGTCAAGAAAGTCGAGAAATAGGCAGTCGAGCGACCACACAAGCTCCGCTTTCCCGTCGCAGAGTTCGGCTCTTGGGGTCTGACACACCGGAGGCCGAAAAAATGAGTAGCCATGGAAATGCCTTCTGTACTGTGGGGCGTTACCCACAATCCCGATGGATCGACTGCCGAGACATCGAAGAGTACACCAAGGCCGAAGACGCAGGTTCGGAAAGTTTGAAAGCGACCCGCGACTCCCTTTCGCTCGCGGAGAAGGCATAGAAAAAATGAGGATTGGGCCTCAGTTCGAGTGACATGCTCGCACTGATGGCGCCGCGGGGTTCGAGGAGTGCCTCACCGACGCCCTCGCGGGAGTCGCGAAATCGATCGACTTCATCCTCGATTTCGGGCACGCGAGCGAACACCTGCAAGAATTCGGCAACGCCTACATGCGCGATGAAGCCGGGCGCCGAGTGCCAGTGGCCGCGTGTTGCCACACGCTCTAATACGAGGGCGGACGAGTCGTCTGGGAGCAACTCGAAGCCCTCGATCTCACCACCGCGACCCCCGCCGTGATCGAGTCCCACCGCCTGCTGACCGGCGACCTGCGAAACAACCTGCACCGCACTGACGACCCGAAATACGTGGCCCATGGCTGGCAAATCGGCTCGGGCCGCGTGGAGTCCGCCTGCAAAAGCGTCGTCGCCTGACCCCGAATACCGCTGGATCCTAGCCACCAACGACTTGAGCCGGACTGCCGAACTTGTCGCCATCGCGTACCACCAACGCTGGCAAATCGAACTCTGTTTCCGCTGGCTCAAGTGCGTCCTCGGCTGCCGCCAAATCCTCAGCCACAGCCGCTCCGGCGTCACCATCCAAGTTTACACGGCGATCATCGCCACCCTGCTCATCAGCCTCTGGACCGAAACTAAACCGACCAAACGTCTGTTCGAAATGCTCTGCCTCGACCTCTCCGGCTGGGACTCCGAAACCGAAGTCCAAACCCTCCTCACGAAACTCCGCCCCAAACCACTCTCGTCAAACCTGGAGCCGAACGGTATCGGCCCTCCTCCCCCGCAGCAAAGTCTGATACGAAAGCCATGCCTGAAGGGGGGGAGAGGGAGCAGAGTTCGCGGGGGCTGCACACTTGAAATGTCTATGTGTGCCGCTTCGCACAATCGACAGAGACGTGGTCACTTTGCATACTTTGCGGCATCCTGTGGAGCACCGGAAGTTTGGTGGACGAAGCCCGTTTGCAATGGAGTGCGTGTCATGGCCTCAGCTGTGGAATCCGAGATCCTGCGGGATATGTGGTACATGGCCGTGCCCGGCCAGCAGCTGAAGCGGGGGCAGATTCTCGGTAAGAAGTTGCTGAACATCTCGATGTTATTAGGGCGGGATGCGAACGGCGAAGTCTTTGCGATGCGGGACATTTGCCCGCACCGAGGTATTCCGCTGAGTCATGGCACATTCGACGGGAAAGAGATCGAGTGTTGTTACCACGGCTGGAAGTTTGACTGCTCGGGGGCCTGTACGCATATTCCCTCGCTCTTGCCGACGCAGAAGTTTGATCTGACGCGGGTTCTCGTGGATCGCTTTCCCTGCCGCGAGGTGCAGGGCAACGTGTGGGTGTTTATGCCCCAGAACGAGCGGGCGATTCCGGATCCACTGCCAGAGATTCCGTTCATTCCGGACGTGGATGCGTCCCACTATCGGATGGTGGAGACGAGTCTGTTTCGGTGCTCGATCGATCATGCAGTGGTGGGGTTGATGGACCCGGCGCATGGGCCGTTCGTGCATCGTTCGTGGTGGTGGCGCTCGCGGAAGTCGATGCATCAGAAGTCGAAAGAGTTCGCTCCGTCGACGCTGGGATTCATGATGGTCAGGCACAAGCCATCGTCGAATTCCAAAGCCTACAAGCTATTCGGCGAGGTCTCGACCGAGATCCGTTTCGAGTTGCCCAGCACTCGTATCGAGCACATCATCGCGGGCAAACATCGCATCGTCGGCCTGACGGCTTTGACTCCGCTGACCGACACGCTGGTGGAACTGCACCAGGTGTTTTACTGGACGATTCCATGGCTGACGCTGGTTCGCCCCCTCATTCGCCCGTTCGTTCGCCAATTCATCGAGCAAGACCGGGACGTGGTCAACAAACAGCAACAGGGGCTCAATGAAGACCCGCAGCTCATGATGATCAATGATGCCGATAAGCCAGCCCGCTGGTATCACCAGTTGAAGAAGGAGCTGCTACTCTCGCGGTCCGAACACCGCCCCTTCAACAATCCGGTTCCGCACACGACCTTGCAGTGGTGTACATAAGGCGGGTGAGGGAGAGAGCGACCGGCGAGCGGTGATGGCGGAGTTGGCGCTCGGAGCGATTTGAAGAATTCTTGCGAATGCTGCGGCGGGGAGAGTGGGGACTTAAGCTTAGTGCTATCGTTCTTGTGATTCAGTGGAGGAGAGCTTGATCCCGCTTCGCTGGTGGGAGGCGCTCTCGAACTGAGAACGTTGCAAGCGAATTTTCTCCAGTCCGTTTTCGTAGCAATCACAATGCTGGATGCGGATAGCCTGCAGCGCGAGATCTTCGGCTTCGTCGAAGTTTCCCTGACTCGCGGCAGCGAGTGCGAGGTTGAAAATGGCGGCATCGTTCTTGGGATTCGCCCGGAGAGCAGACTTCCAAGACGCTGTGGCAGATTCCCAGTTGCCGTGCTCTGCGGCACGGACTCCTTTGCGGACCGAGAAGCCTCCCCGATTCATCCAATGGCAGTTCGCCAAGGCAATTGAGCAATCGCTGCATTGGGGGGTCAGTTGCGAGACGACCTCATAGCCGCAGCGCTGGATGAGCGTTTGTTTCACGGTATCGTGAGAAGCGGGAAGGGCGGACTCCAGGCAACTGATACGATTCTGCGATAGTGTCTCGCCAGTACGAGTGTCGATCAGGCGGTACTCGACGGTCATCGAGCGATTCAGCAGCGGGCGATCGCGCTGGGAAGGCTTCCGAGACAGAGTGGTGCGAGTATCGTTCTGCGGTGCGCGGGACTCTTCCTCAATGATGGTTCCGGTCAGCACGGCATCAATGTCGGCTTTCCGGGCTGCGATCAAGACTTGGTCGAGTGCGGGGGATTCCGAATCACTCTCCGCACTGGCGGACTGAATTGTGGGGAGCAAGCTGGCGCTGATGATGGTGTAAGTTCCGGAGTCGGAGAAGGCGTCAGAGACTTCCTCGGCGACCCGTGTCCCCCATTCCCCCTCAAATGGCAGGACTGCGACAGTTTGGATACCTTCAATTTGAGCTGTGGCCGGGCTCCACATCGGAATCTTCGCGAAGTGCGAGCATCCAGATGTCGTAACGACAAAGGCGAACAGAAGATATGTCAGCCGTCGACGCATTTCTGCGAGATCTTTCTTGAGGCTGTGAGACGGTCCATTCTTCGCGCAAGAACAGAGGTCACTCCGTATACTGTAATCTATCGGACTTGGGCAAGAGGATCAGAACAGTATCCAGACGGCTGGAGCGAGTTTCGCCGAAACGGGCCTCTTCCGGGGAGACGAAGACGTGTTGGAACGATTGGTCGCACAGCGTGTGCTGATCGGCTGGCTCGGAATTCTGGGGCTGCTGGTTGGAGGAGTGCTTTGTCTTTCCTCGGAGGAGCAACTCGGCGGTCTGGGAGGCAGCCTTTTTCGGGCGGGGGTCGTGCTGGGAGCATTGTGGATGGCGCTCCCGGATCGAATTGTCGCTGGAACAAAGAGTTTCTCGATTTGGCAAGGTCTCGGGTTTCTGTCGATTATGGTCGCTGTTGTTCGTCGACCGTGGATAGTTCTTCCCGTTCTGGTGATTTTGGGCGTTCTCAGCTTGTTCGCTCGACCTCGCACATAGAGACTCTTTTTTTCGCATGCTGCGGTCCTCGGGTCTAAACCATGGGGGCAGGAGAGCTTGCAGAACCGGAAACCCTGTGTCTCACAATTGTCGGGCTGTCTGAGGATGAGTGATACGATTCGACACACTGCGGGATCCGGTTTTGGCGGGTGGCTGAAGTCCCCGGCATTCCCGGTCATTGTGTCGACGTTGGGTTGTCTACCGCTGTTGATTGTGCATTTTCAACAGCTGTGGTCTCGACCGCACTACCAGTATTTCCCCATGGTGCTCGTCTCGGTCGTGATACTGCTTCAGTTACGGCGAACGGATCCCGACCGGGAATTTTCTGAACCCCGCCCGTTTCTCGCCGGAATGGCGCTGCTGCTCGGGCTGGGATTGGCAGTTTATGCGGTGTTGAGGATTTCACCGCTGCTGTGCTGTGCTGCGTGGCTGTTAACCGTGGCGGCATTTGCGGCTCGCAGTTCGATAAATGCGTGGTCGTCTTGGGCGTTGCTCTGCCTGTTGTTAAGACTCCCCCAGGGGCGTGATGTCTGGCTGATTCAGTGGCTTCAGAAAGTGACGACCCGCGTGAGCAGTGGAGTTCTGGACCAGCTGCGGATCGACCATATCCAAGAGGGAAATGTCCTGGCATTTCCCGATCGGAAGTTATTCGTTGAAGAGGCCTGTAGCGGGGTCGTCTCCTTGTTCACGATTCTCGCGACGGCAGCGATCTTTGGAGCATTTTTGAGACGGTCGGGGTTCCACACCCTCTTATTAATGTTGGCCGGGGCGTTTTGGGCCGGAGGCGCGAACATCCTCCGTGTGGTGACGATCGCGGTATTCGTGGAGAAGATGGGGATTGACCTGACATCCGGCTGGCCGCATGATTTCCTGGGTCTGGCAATCTTTTGCGTGACGCTGGTAGTCCTCTTGAGTACGGACGGGCTGATCCGCTTTCTGTTTGGCCCGATTGAAATCGACGAGTCGAGTTCCTTGGAATCGATGGACGGGAATCAATTGGTGCGTCTGTGGAACTGGCTCTTCTGGCCCGTGCATGAGCGACCAGTGGGGCTGTTGAGTGAGCGAACCATTGACCAGTCTCGGCCGCCGGGAGCCCTCTGGGGATTCCTGGTCGTCATGGTAGCCGTTGGATTTTTCTCGATTGGAGCACTCCAGATATGGGGGGGCATCGGTCCATTTTCTGCGGGTCTGGGTGTCGGGCCCGCAGTTGAGGGACTTTCGAAAGAGAGTCTCCCGAAAGAGATGGCTGGCTGGGCCATGACCGAGTTTCGCCGCGAGAGCCGCCATGCCTCCAGCGAGTTTGGGGAGCGTTCTCGTCAGTGGACCTATCGCCAAGGGGATTCCGTCGCCGTAGTTTCCATCGACTATCCCTTTCCCGAGTGGCATGATTTGGCCGTGTGCTATCGAGGGGTCGGCTGGACGCTCGGGAAGCGATCGCGATTGCCAGATGGGACGACGGCTGTCCAGTTCCCTTTGAAAAACAGCGAAGAGTCCGGCTGGCTGATCTACGATATGTTCGATCAGAACGGTGCTCCCTACTCGCCGCCCTCCGGAGAGTGGGTTCATCCTCGCTGGAGGCGGCTGTTCTCGGGCGACTCTTCACATTGGACGCTCCCCACGTATTACCAAGTGCAAATCCTGTCGGTGGCTCCGACATTGGAGCCGACCGATCCTCGCGCCGTGGCTCGGCTACAAGATCTATTCCAGGAATTTCGAGAGTCGATTCGGCAACACGCGATGGATGTCACTCCGGGAGAGCAACCATGATCTCCTGGGAGAATCCTTGGAATGCCTCTTCGAGTTTCTTCTATCGGATGCGAACTCTTCCGAGCTATCTGATCTGGTCTCTCGCCGGCTTTATCTCCGGGTGGGTCCAGACGCGTCGACTCTGGTCCTTGTCTCTCGGCATCCCCGCTCTCGCCGTCGCCTTTCTGGTGATCGCGATGACGCTTCGTTCTCGTGAGCAGCTGAGTTCGGAAACGGTGCGGAGATACATCAACACCTCGCGTCAGCACCTTCAAGAGAACCGCGTGGAACAGGCGGAGTTCTATATTAATCGGCTGAAATCGCTGGGTTACCAGGATGATCCGCTCTTAGTGACTCGAGCAGAGATCGCGATTCAACGCGACCGTCCGGATCTCGCGGAGATCTATTATCGCGAGATGTTGACGAACTCGGACCGCGGCCTCGACGCCAAGGCGCATCAGCAACTGGCACGTTTTGAACTCAAAGACACGCCGGACCCCAATAGTCAACCGGCCTCTGAGGCCATTCGTCATCTCAAGTTGGCTTTGCAATTGAACCCTGGCGATCTGCCGAGCCACGAGTTACTCGCCAAGCTTTGGTTGGCGAGAGGCGACTTCAACTCGGCTGTGCTGCATCTGGAACCCTTGGCCCAAGCAAACCCGGCCATGCAGATTGAGCTAGCGCGCCTCTACGAAAAGCTGGGCCGTTCATCCCGAAAAATGGAATCGGCCGTCAAGGCAGGGGCCTATTTCTCCGGAGAGGTTTCCAAGTTGGAGGCCCGCTCCCGCGCGGGAGAACTGCCCGAAACGCCAAGTTCCCAGTGGGTCGCGGGCTACATGAATTGGTCCGAATCGCTGATTATGCAGGGCAGATTGGATGAGGCCTCGCGAATTGTCACGGAGGCCCTGGATCGGCACAACTCAGTGGAATTGCGTCGCCGTTTGGCGTCGATCTATGTGCGAAAAGTGAACACATTGCCGATGACGGATGAGTCCTGGCAATCTCGCTGGGACTTGATCACGTTGAGTCGGAACTATGAACCCGACTCTCGCGAGTCTCTTGTGATCCTGGCGAACATCGCCGCTCATGCTCCGTTCGAATTGCGTCAGTTGGCCCAGCGTGAAATTCAACCCTATCTGGAGAGCGGGAAAGCTCCGCCAGCCGCGTATTACCTGGTCGGAACTGCAGCTGCGGAGGACAAGCAATGGGACTCGGCATTAAGGCTGCTGCGAAAATCGGTGGAGATGGAACCGCGGGCCGACATCGCCTGGAACAACCTCGCCCACACGCTCTATTCTCAACCCGAACCAGATTGGGAGGATGCCCAGCGTTGCATTGACGAGGCCATTCGTCTGAATCCCACGCCTGTCCTGTATCGTGAAACGCGTGGCCAGATTATGGTCGGGATGAATCGCTGGGCCGCAGCCGTTCAAGAGTTGGAGCTCGCATTGCATGGCCTGCCCCCGCAGGCCCGCATTCACCAAGGTCTCGCGATCGCCTACCGCCAACTCGGTGACGATGATTTAGCGGACTATCACCGCACGCGCCAAGTCGCCTTGTCGCAGCGGTAGAGATTCCAACCGAGCGAAACGAGAGTCTGGGAAACACAGCTCCAAGATCGGCGCGGTGCCCCGGCCACGGATCGTGAGGCTGGGACGTTGTCATCGGGAGGGACAGCGGGACCGCACCAGATTCTCGCCCCACAACCATCACAACCAGAAAACAAAACTGAAACTGAAGTCTGCGACAGATCGATCCGTTAAAAGAATTGCGGTTTGGTGGATATGTTGTTGAAACCTCCGGGTAAGTTGGGTAGACTTCCCAGAGTGACAAGGCCCCCCTCTTTTCGGGCAACGAGGATCTGAGCATGCGCAAAAACTGGATTTCCCTGATCGGCTGCCTCGCGGTTGCGGCTGGCCAAACCGTCTTGATCGCTCAGGATGACGATACCGCCCCCGCGGCAGCCGTCGAAGAAGCTCCAGTGGCTGAGTCAACTCCGGTTCCAGAAGCTCCTGCGGCAAAGGAAGTTGCACCAGCGCCGACCTTCCAGCAGGCTGCTCCGGAACGTTTTCCGAGTCAGGCTCCAGCGAGAGCCACGACTCCCGCTCAGGAAACTGTCCAAGCATCAGCGGTTGGATTCCGCCGCGTCTCCCCAACGGGGGGATTCGCCAATGCACAACGCACCACAGTGCGAATCGTGCGAGCGGGCCGAATTGTTCAAACTCGTCGAGTCGGTCAAGGCGGTGTGGCTCAGATCTCTGAAGTGGCACCCGGTCCTTACACAGTGTTGGCCAGCGGTGGTGAGGGATTCGCCGCTTTCGGAGTGTATTTGGGTGACGCCTCCCATAGCGTCTCGAGCCGAGTGGGATTGGTTCCCTCGGGAGACGCACGACTCGTGCGGAGCCTGATCCAAGCGCACCTCAAGAGCGGAGAAGCCGCAGCGTCGGATGCAGTCGCCAAGTCGATGACGCCGTCTTCCTCAGATCCGAATTCTGACTTCGAAATCCAGGCCGATGGCAGCGTTCAGGGCCAGATTGTGCGGGCTGCAGCGGATGCTGAAGACGCTCAACCGATCGCCGGTCTTTTTGTGGCATTTGTCCGTGATGGTCAAGTCGCCTCGGAAGCACGTTCGGACGCGAATGGAGAATTTACCGCGTCGGGACTCGATGCCGGGATCTACTCTTTGGCCGTGGCTGGTCCGGGAGGCTTCGCAGCTTTCTCGACCGAAGTCGTTCAGCCAGAGGCACATGTTCAAGCTCGGGTGAAGCGATTTCAGTTCGTGGCTCTCGCCGGGGGCGGAGGTTCCACAGTGATTCCCGCAGCTCCCGCAGATGCAGCACTCTTTAATCAGGCAGCTGGAAATAATTCCGATTCGAACCCTGCTGCGACTGCCATGGGCGGCGGGCAGGGAGCGGGCGGACTGGGTGGCGGCGGAGCCGGCGGTGGTGCCGGAGCTGGCGGTGGCTTTGGCGGGGGAGGATTGCTGGCCGCTGCTGCGGCTGCGGCCGCGGGATTTGGATTGGGACAGCTGGACGACGATAAAGCAGTGACCCCGAAGAAGCCCTAGATTAGTTGACGATCCCCTTCGACTTGGGGATCATCTTCTGACTTATGACAAGACTTCTTCAAATTCTGATGTGCGGTCTGGTTGTGGTGGCTCCCTGGTTATGTGGAGCCGTCACCGCGAGGCCGCAATTTTTTTTGGCAGTGGGGCTCGTTGCCATCGCACTGATTCGGTTTGTCCAGCGACTGTTTCAATCGAGTGGTCCGGGGGCGGCCGGTATCCCCACTGTGATGATTGTCGCCGTCGGATGGATTGCGATCGGGGTCTGGCAGCTCAGTCCTTCGGGTATTCAGAACCCCCTCATTCACCTCAAATCAGCGACTTTCGCGGACTTTTTACCGCGGCTGTTGGCGTCTCCAGATCTGTCGGGTTTTGCCCTTGGCCTCCACACGCTCTCGCCAGATTCCACTCGACTCATGCTGGCTCAGATGGGGCTGGCACTGCTGGCGTTCTGGTTGAGCTTTGAAATTTTCGAAGATGTGGACGGTCGCCGGTGGTTGTACTGGGCCCTCGCCATCAACGGTCTGGCGATGTCAGGATTTGGAATTGCCCAACAGCTGACATGGAATGGGAAACTGTTCTGGGCAATCACGCTCCGGGATGGCGGCAGCCCATTTGGACCGTTTGTCAATCGAAATAACGGGGCGGGATATCTGTTACTGACGTTTGCGTGCGCGTTCGCCAGTTTAATTGCAGCTTGGTTTCCCTTTGGCATGGGACAGGTCAGCACGCGTGCGGAACCCTCTCGATCTCGACTCTCCGGATGGCTTCTCAGATTGCTGGGGCACCTGACGCCGGGCGTGATGTTCTCTTTTCTGGCGATCGCCGCAATTGCGATTGGGATTCTGGCGTCGCTTTCGCGGGCAGGTGCCGTGGCGATGGTCGCTTGCATGTTTATTTTGATTCCGGCACTCAATCGTTGGAAGACGGGAGTGGTCGTACTTCTGGTCGCGTTTGCGGGCCTCGCCTATGGAGGAATCCTGTGGGTCGGAAAAGACGACAAGATCTCCCACCGTCTGGAAACGCTGAAAGACCTGTCGGTCGCGCTCAAAGGGCGTATTGATCATTGGCAAGAAGTGGAGCCGCTGATCAAGGATTTTCCCAGGACGGGAACTGGGTTGGGGACTTATCAACTGGTCAATCCAGTCTATTTGTCGCGGAATCAGGGGGCATGGTACCAACATGCGGAAAACCAATACCTGGAGACACTGGCCGAGGCTGGATTCCCCGGTCTGGCGCTCTTCGTGATCGGCTTATTGCTCATCGTCTACGCCTCGGCCCGATCCATTCGATCGGATCAAGAGGGACGACAACTGGCCAGTGGGCTGTGTGGGCTGCTTTCCGTGACTGCGATGTTGACCATCTCTTTGACGGATTTCAGCCTCTCGATTGGAAGTATCGTCTTGACGTTTTGCGTCATTACGGGCGCCGTCTACGCGCCCTTTTCAAAAAGCAGACGCGTCTCGATCTTCATACTTTTTGCGAATCAGCGCCCCGTCTGGCGACTCTTGGTGGGTCCTGTTCTGCTGCTGACTTCGGGGCTGGCTTTTTACCAGATTCATTCCGTGGCGGAGGTCGAAGTCGTTGTGGATGCCATTCCGCGGCCGGCGGATTTGCCCACACTCGAAACCCCTGAATGTGACGAAATCCTCTCCCAACTCAATACGCTCGGCGTCCGGTATCCTCTTCAACCGGAGATATTCGCAGCTGCGGGGGAGCTTCGCGTCTATCGTTATCGCCGAATGATGTACGACGATATCCTGAGTCAGTCACACACTCAGACGGATCCTGAGCGTCGCAAGATATGGGCATTGACCCATTTGGAACGTCTCGATGCGGCGCTGAATCGCCTTCGTGCGGGTGGAGACCCCGACTCAGCGTTGCGTCTCCTCGAAAGCGGCGAAATTCGTCAGAACCTTCCGAAGGCGCTTGCCGACTTCAATCGCTGCCTCCTCTTGAATCCCCTGCAGCGTGGCCTCTCGATGCCTCGTGTCTGGGTCTCTCACATACTGGGTGAGCCAGCGGCTCCTTCGGCCCGCGACTTCGCGATGTTTGTCGGAGCGAGTGATCCGGACATTCTCTTTCAACTGGGGCAATTGTCCGAGCATCGAGGGGATGCAGCCGAAACCAGCCGCTGTTGGAAACGCTGTCTCGAGATCTCGGACAAGTGGGCCACCGTGATTTGGGACCAAGCCACGTTGACGCGGGACGAAAGTGAGACGTATTCCCTCTATCCCCAGCGGCTGGATTGCCTGCTCGCCATTGTTTCATTGCCCCGAGATCTGCAGATCAAGAGAGAGATTCTTGCGAGCTGCAACGCAATCGTCGCAGCTGATCCGACGATTTCCCCGGTCTTGATTGCGAGGCTGAGTGTCGAACTTCAGGATCTGCCACGGGCTGCTGATGCCTATCTGGCTGCCATCCGATTGGCCCCCCGCGATATCGTGTTACGCTTGGAAGCCTCAGAAATTCTGGAAAAAGCAGGCCGCGTGAAGGAGGCTCGGGAGGTTGTGGGATTCGCTTTGGCCCTGGCTCCCGGTCACCGTCAGGTAAAAAAGCGATTTGAGGATTTGATTTCTGCAGAAAGAGCCAGTTTGAAAAGTGCTCAAGATCGAGAGAACTCGCTCGATTATCCGAAAAACCGTTGAATGTGGTAAACTCGGCCGTCATCCTCATGTCAATCGCTGGAAACTGGAGGTCTGGCGCGCCTTGAACGACGAAGATTCTCTTCAAGCGGTTTCTTCCGCATACAAGGGACTTGACGGGGGCGCTCTCTTGAGATTCCCGCCGCAGAGGAACATGCCTGAGCTGAGTCGATCCGTCAGTGAACCAATCGCCGGCGTAGAAATCTCCTCGAATCGCTAGAGAATGAGGTTGATCTTGAGTGTGAATCTCTTGGCGCTGACTTGGATCACTGCCTTGGTGGGCGCTGCCACGCTCACTCCGCTCGTGATCTCATGGATGTGGCATTGCCGGATCGTCGACGCTCCAGATGGTGTTCGAAAACTTCATGGCCGGACAGTTCCACTCGCTGGTGGACTGGCAATCCTCGGTGGCTGCTTTCTGGCGTCCACTATCTCGATACTTCTGTTTCCTCAGGTGATGCTTGAACGGCACGAGAATGTGCTGTTTGCAATCGGTCTGGGATCGGCCTGTCTCTGGGTCTGTGCGCTGGGAATCTTAGATGATCGGGGCCTGCTTCGAGGTCGGCAAAAGTTCATCGGGCAAATTGTCGCGGCGTTGATGCTGACTTCCTCCGGCTGTGTGATCTCCCGTCTGGAGATCTTGGATGTCCGGCTGGAACTGGGGATGCTCTCGATCCCGTTTACGATCTTTTGGCTGGTCGGAGCAATCAATGCGGTCAATCTGATGGACGGCGTCGATGGCTTGGCGACCACGATTGGAGCCATTTTGAGCGGTGCATTCGCGCTGATGGCAATGATCACGGGGCACGAACTGGAAGCGATGCTGGCGGTGGCGCTATGTGGCTCATTGCTGGGTTTTCTGCCCTACAATTTTCCACGAGCCCGAATCTTTCTGGGCGATACTGGCAGCATGCTGATCGGTCTGCTGCTCGGCACGCTGGCCCTCCGCTCGTCGGTGAAATCGCAAGCGACTCTGGCATTCGCCGCCCCGGTCGCAGTGCTTTCCGTGCTGATCTTCGATGTCGTGATGGCGATCCTCCGGCGTAAATTGACCGGCAGAAGTCTGTATTCGACCGATCGCGGTCATCTGCACCACCGCCTGACTCAATTGGGATTTCCTCCGACAGGAGTCGTTCTTTTCGTGGGCTTAGCGTGCGCCCTCTGTAGCGCCGGAGCTTTGGCGAGTCTGGTTCACCGCAACGACTGGCTGGCGATTTGCGTCGCCGGGACCGTGCTTCTCAGCTGTATGGCGGCAAAAGTTTTTGGTCACAATGAGTTCCGGCTGCTTCTCAATCGTTCCAAGGGGTTTGCCAGATCGATCTTTCGATTGCCCACACCCTGCGGTGCCAAGGGCCTGATGTCGGCCATACAAATCCAGGGACAGAGGAATTGGACACCGGTGTGGAGCGAACTCAAAGAGTTCGCGGTTGGGGTCGACCTGATTCGAATTGAGCTTCATATCAGTGCCCCTCGATTTCACGAGCACTATCATGCGGAATGGGCTCGACGTGTTGTCGAAGGGGATCAGCAATGGCGAACGACGGTCCCGTTGATCAATCGCGGGACGATCATCGGGCGAGTCAGTTTGAGCGGTGAACTGAGCCAATCCTCAGTTTTGGGCCCCGCCGAGCAGATCGCTGAAATTGTGAATGGCTTGAAGCCCATTGAAGTGCAGATTGAGGATATCCTCTCGTATGCAGATCACCCGGAGGTTGCGTCTCTCCCCAGTGCTGCCGCCTAACGATTACTCCGATACCTCCGAATCCTCCCAGTCGCCCGGTGTGAAGTGCCGAACATGGTGAGGATCACGCAAAGTCTGTCGCGCGCTCTGGACTCTCCACTCGCCCATCAATCAGAATGAGGCCCAGTGCGTCATTGTCGGTCCTCGTTTTACTGATACAGCGGTCACCGAGAAGAACGAAGTCCGCGCTCACTTAAGCCATGCCGCTCCTCGCGAAAGAAGTCGATCTGTTTCCTGCCCAGCTTCTGGCAAACTTGCCGGAAGAA
>Ga0105046_10008599_pt1 | contig 16033 bp, 13 predicted proteins | sample MAT03_FD_78385 | JGI IMG/M metagenome (GOLD analysis project Ga0105046, IMG submission 78385) | Freshwater microbial communities from Lake Fryxell liftoff mats and glacier meltwater in Antarctica - MAT-03 (megahit assembly) | ecosystem: Environmental > Aquatic > Freshwater > Ice > Liftoff...
CAGGTCCGCACCCAGTCGAGCTGATCCTTGGGCACCGCTTCACCAACAAGGCCATGCTCGATCAGGCCCTGCGGCACGCCAGCGTAACTGACGCGCGGGTCAAGAGCAATGAGCGGCTGGAGTTCTTGGGCGACGCCGTGCTCGGGCTGATAGTTTGCCAGCGAACGTTCGAGAAGTTCCCATCGCTGCTCGAGGGCGAGATGACCAAGATCAAGTCTGCCGTGGTATCACGCCTGACGTGCGCGCAGATCGGCAAAGAGCTTGGTCTTGAGGGGCACCTGACCATCGGCAAGGGCATGCGCGGGCACGAGGTGCTGCCGCAGAGCCTCGCCGCCGCCGCCGTCGAGGCGCTGGTCGCCGCGGTGTTTCTTGATGGTGGCCTCGATGCGGCGCGCCGGTTCTTGCTGCCTCTGCTCGAGCCGCGGATAGACGCCGCCGCCGCCAGCGGGCACCAAGAGAACTTCAAGAGCCTGCTGCAGCAGTGGAGCCAGCAGGCGCTGGGCCTCACACCCTTGTACTCGATCATCGGGCAGCGCGGGCCCGACCACGCCAAGCAGTTCAGCGTGACGGTGCAAGTTGGCGAGCGGACCTTTGAAGCGTGCTGGGGCAACAGCAAGAAGCTGGCCGAGCAGCAGGCCGCGCTGGCGGCGCTGTGCGCGATGGGCCTGGCCGAGCAGGTCGCCCCGGGTGTGGTCGAACTGCGCAGCGGGCTGAGCGCTGACGCGGACAACACCGCGGACATCACCGCGGACGGCTCTGACGGCACCGCCGATCAACCGTCTGGCGAGGGCCAGAACGAGCCGACAGCGGCCCGCGCGGAAGACCCCATCGCGGCCCGCGACGACCTTGTGAGCGAATCGACCGCGCCGCTAGTGGCACCGATCACCTCCATCGACTCACCTCCGGCAGACCACACCTCGCACAGCGGGACCACCTCGCACAACGGGGTTGGGGGGCCAGCGCGTCCAGCGGAATCAGCGGCGTCTAATCTGCTCTAGCGAGGCGGCACGCCCTGGATCAACCGCGCAAGCACACCCGCCAGCCCAGGCTGCACCAAAAACTGCTCGGCCACATGGCGTGTCAGCTCGGGCGTCGCCAGCGCACCAAGCTGCAAGCGCGCCAGTTCGGGCGCGACCATCGCCAGCACACCGGCCTCGTCGTAGCCCTGGCGGACCAGCTCATTGACGCGCGGCTGCAGCCACTGCGGGGGCTCGAAGCGCGCCGCGTCTTGCGCTACATCTTGCGCCGCGTCGCGGGCTGCATCTTGCGCTATGTCGCGGGCTGCACCGCGAGACGGATCGCCCGCAGGGAGGCCCTCGTGCGCGTGACGGTGCTGGTCGGGAGTGTGGCCCTCGCCGGGCTCATTGGCGTTCATCGTTGCGCTCCATCGCTTAGGCCGTGGGGACGGGCGGTGCGTTCGTGCGTGCGCACCAGTGACGTGCGCCCAAACGGGGCAAGCCGAGCACCGCCGGGCGCTTGTGGCACCCGCCAGTACTCGGCCGTCCCGCGGCGCGCGGGCTTCTCCAGCGGGGCGCTTGCTCCCGCGCGCAGTGCCCGTCGGCAGGTCTGCGGTCCTGCTGGCGAGCGGTGTGATGAGACCGGCGCGGTGCACGCCAGCGCCCCCGCAGGTGGGGCGGTCGCGGATGGCACTGACCTGTGCAGGCGTTGCTCGCCGGTTGTCACAGACATGTTGTCTGACCGGGGCCACAGGATGTTGCGCGCCTGCTGGCCATTTTGCGCGAAAGAAAATCTGTCCCGCACAGGCCGCACAGGCCGCGCAGGCCGCTCAGCCCTGGCGCTGGCCCGCGGGGTTCATGCCCACCGAGTAGCGGGCCATCCGGGCTGAAACCTCGTTGAGCGCCGAGCTGATCTGCGCCGCCTCGCTCATGATCCGCTCGCGGGCCCGCTCAACCGCATCAAAGATCACCGGCGGCAGGTCCTGCCCCTCGCGCGTCAGCAGCAGCGGGGCCCAGGGCTTGATCTGCTCAACCAGCACGCCCAGGCGGCTGACCAGCTCGCCCGCATCACCGACCACCGCGCGGGCCGTCTCAGAGCTCACGTCCATCTGACGCAGCGAGGCGTTGATCCGCTCCTCGGCACGCGCGCACGCCGGGCCGATGCTCACGGCGGTCTGCTTCACGCCCTCGGCCTGCTCAAGAAGCCGGTCCACCTGCTCGGCGGCCTCGTTGATCGCACGCGACATCATCCCCTTGACCGTGACCGCCTGCTCGGTCAGGCTTTCAAGCTGCGTGACGCGGGCGCCCGCCTCCTCAGCCAGGTGCTGGCTGCGGGCCACGGCACCGACTGCGAGCTGCTCGGCACGCTCGGCCGCCGCCTCAACCCGCGCCGCCACATGCTCAGCGCGGTCAAAGTCAATGCTCGGCAGCGGGCGGCTGTTGAGCTCGTCAAGCCTGGCCTCGATCTCGCGGGCCCGCTGGTCAAGACGCACACCGAGCTGAACCCCCAGCGCCGCCTCGACCCGCTCAGCCACGCGCGACTGCACGCGGCTCTCGAGGATGGCTTCAAGGCGCGACTCAACCCGCGAGAGCACGCCCTGCTCAACCTGCGCCACGCGCCGCTCGGCCTGCGCCACAATCAGCGCCGCCAGTTCCTCGGCCCGCTGGCGAGCCTGTTCGATGGTCCGCTGGCCGCTGAGGTTCGCCTCCTGCTCGACCTCCGCCGCACGCTGGCGCGCGAGCGTCATCGCGTCCTCGGCCTGTCGCACCGCGCGCTCGAGCTGCACGTTGACCTCGGCGAGCTTTGCGCCCGCCAGGTGCTCAAGCTGGCTGCGCACGTGCACGAGCTGGCCCTCGGCACTCGCGGCGGCCTGCAGCGTTCGCTCGGCCTGCGCCAGGCGCTGCTCGATGGCTGAGAGCGCCCGCGCCGCCGCGTCAATCTTGGGCTGGTGCCGCAGCGAGGTGTCGCGCAGCGAGAGCTGGGCCTGCTGGGCGGCCTCGGCCGCGCTGCGAAGGACCTGCGCCTCGCTGGCGCTCGATTCGATCAGGCGGCGCAGGCTTGTGGCGTAGTCGTTGAAGGCCTCACGGTCAACCACGCGCGGCGAGAGGAAGACCTCACGCACGACCTGCTCCTCGCTCAACAGCGTCGAAAGGCCATGGGCCGGGGCCATCGTTGAGGGCGGAGCGGTCGCGAGGGTCTGGCTGGACGCGTGGCCCTGCCCCGCTGGCTCAATCAGCGTGGAAAGCTCCTGGGCCGGCGCTGCGATAGGCGCGGGGCCGTCGGCGGTCATTGGGGTCTGCAAGGGGGCGTTCATGCGCAGTCACTCCGCTCGGGCCCGCCAGCAACAGGCAGACCCGTTGGGTCTATCGACCACGCGCAAGAAGCGCCCGCAGATTCCTCGGTGGCGACCGCCAACAGCGGGGCCAACACGCGGGGCCAGCGCCGGCGGCAGGGGCGCTTGCGAGAGATCGCGGGTGAATTAGTTGACCTTTGCGCTGGGCTTGGGCTTGCCCTTGGGCTTGGACTTGATCTGGAACTTCCCGCCCTTGATCGTGCTGGTCGGGTCGATCGAGAGGCTCTGGGCCTCGACATCGCCGGTCCAGACCGCCGCGGGCCCAAGCACCAGCGAGGGCGTCCGCGCGACGCGGGCCTGAACTTCACCTTCAACCAGGATGCCAGTCCCGCTCGATAGCACGTCGGCGTGCACGTGCGCAAACTTGCGGACAACCACAACCCCGCACGTCTCGATCTTGTGGTGGTTCTCGCGGCCCGTGATCACCACGTCGTCCACGCGGACGCGCTCATAGCAGATCGGGCACGTCAGCGTGCTGGCCGACGACGGCACCACAAACGGCGAGGCGCAGTGCAGGCACCGGACCGTCCGTCGCGCGCTGTGGCCAAACAAGCTGAGCATGGCGCCTTTGCAAAAGAGCGAAGCACAGAACCCGCCTGACCAGAACGCCCCACCGCCCGTCGCGGCGGCCGTGACAAATCGCGGCCCATCACGCGACGCGGCGGACAAACTTTTTCGGCCGCGGCACGATCACTCGCCCGAGGCGATCTTCTGACGGTTGAAACCGGCCAGCTTGGCCTCGAGCCCCGCCAGCGCGCTCTCAAGGCCCGGGGCCTCAGAGTTGGCCAGCTTGACGCGCGGCTTGCCGGTCTTGTCGTTCTCAGCCAAGCTGGCGTTCTTGACCGCCTCAGCCCCGACCGAGCAGTTGCCTGCAAAGCTGGCGCCCTCGGCAACGATGAGCTTGGCGGCGATGATGTCGCCCTTGATGCGTGCGGTCGTGTTCAGCTCGAGGCGCTCGCGGGCCATCACGTTGCCCTCGACGGTCCCGTCGATGACAATCGCCGCACCCTCGACACTGCTCTTGCAGACCGCGCCCTCGCCGATGTGCACGCGCCCTTGGCTGATGACCTTGCCCTCGACGGTGCCCAGGATCATGCCGGCGTTCTGGATCAGTAGCTCGCCGCGGACGTGGGTGTCAGAGCTGATGATGGTCATGTTGGGGTTGATCTCTGGCATCGCGTCACTCCTGCTTGGCGTGCCCGGCGCTGCGGGCACTGGTCTTGGGCGTCGTCGCCGGCTCCGCGTCGGTAGACGCCGGGGCGTGGGGTTCGTGGTTGCGGGCGAGCGACAATTGCGCGTCCCGCCCCGGATTATCGGCTCAGTGTTGGTGAAAGCCCAGAAGATTCCGCTATCCCCGCGCCGCGGCGGCAGATAGCATCGAGGCCATGGGCAAACGCCCCCCTCGAATCATTGTCCCAGGCGAAGCACCCCCGGGTGCCGCACATCGCGGCCGGGCCGCCGACAACGCCCCGCTTGCCAGGCCCCGCCCACGGCCAATCTCAGGTTGGGGCGACAACCCGGCCACGCCCCTGGTCCCACCACCACCCCCACCGCCACGGCCACGGCCAACACCGCCGCGGCCGTCGGCGTCGGCGTCGGCGTCGGCGTCGGCGTCGGCGTCGGCGTCGGTCAATATCCCCCCCAGTAATACGGACAGTCTGTCTGCCACTCTTCCCCCCACGCCGCAGCCGCTGGCGTCTGAGGATGAAAATACGACAGAGCCTTGGGAGCCGGTGAGCAGTGCCGGGCCCGCACACCCGCGGCGTGCGCCGGGCGCGCGCAACCCTTCGCGGAAGCCCTCGCGTACTTCCTCGCGTGATGAGTCCGATGACGACGCGTCCGAGGCGACTGGTGCCAAGGTGCGGCTGCAGCGCGTGCTGGCTGAGGCTGGCGTCGCCGCCCGGCGCAAGGCCGAGCAGCTCATTCTTGAGGGCCGCGTTGAGGTCAACGGGCAGATTGTCCGAACGCTCCCGGCGTTTGTCGATCCCGCCCGCGACCGGATCATTGCCGACGGGCGCGAGCTGCCCCGCCTGCGCCTGGCCAGCGCCGCCACGCGCCGCGATATCCACGCTTCTGACGATGGGCCCAGCGCGCTGCGCAAGGTCTATCTGCTGCTGAACAAGCCCGAGCGGGTCCTGACGGCCGTCAGCGACCCGGGCGGACGCAGCACCGTGATGGACATCGTCAAGTACCCCGGCGTTCAGCGGCTGTTCCCTGTTGGACGCCTTGAGTTTGACGCGCGGGGGCTGGTGCTGATTACCAACGACGGGCCGCTGGCCAACCTGCTGACGCACGCGCGCTTCGGCGTCCCGAAGATCTATGAGGCCCGCGTCAAGGGGCTGATGCCCCCGGACTACATCGCCGACTTGCAGCGCGGGCTCAATATCAAGACCCAGCGCAACGCGCGTGAGCTTGGCAAGCGCGCCGGCGAGCTTGAGCTGAGCCTCGGCGGGGTCAAGCGCGTTACGCAGGGCGTCCGCAAGGGCGCGCCCGCGCCCGAGCCAACGATCGACCGCGGCAACGACCCGTACGACAAAACCGTCCTGCGGATCACCGTCCGCGGGCCGCTGCACACGCCGCTGGATGAGTTGATGGCCGCCGCGGGCGTCAAGATCAGTCAGCTCATCCAGGTTGGGCTTGGCCCGCTGGGCCTGCACGAGCTGCGTCTAGGTGAGTGGCGCGAGCTTGGCCGCCACGAGGTTGGGGCACTCAAGCGTCTGGCCGCGAAGGCTGATCACGTTGCTGGTGGTGCTGCTGCCACCGGCGCTGCAGGCAGCGCTCGTGGCGGCTCTGGGGTTAAACGTCCTGTCGGCGAACGCCGTGGTGGCGAACCACCTGTCGCACCGCGGCGCGGCCCGCGCTAAGCGCGCCGTGCTGGGCCCGCCGTGCTGGGCCCGCGGTATACTGGCCGCTATGGCCACCGGGTCCCGCGGCGTCGGGCGCTCAATCGCGCTGATGAACCAGAAAGGTGGCGTCGGGAAGACCACCAGCGCTGTCAACATCGCTGCAGGGCTCGCGGGCCTCGGGCGGCGCGTGCTGCTGATCGACATGGACCCGCAGGCCCACGCCAGCTTGCACCTGGGAGTTGAGCTCGCGCCGGGCGAAACAGGCGTGTATGACCTGCTGCTCGAGCCCACTACGCCCCTGGCCCGCGTCGCTCGCGAGGTCAGGCCCGGCTTGGTTCTTCTGCCCGCAAGCACCGATTTGGCGGGCGTCGAGACCCAGCTTGCCAGCGCGCCAGATCGCCTCACGCGCCTGCGCACGGCCCTCTCTCAGGCCCGCGAACACTTTGACTTTGTCATCATCGATTGCCCGCCCAGCCTGGGCCTGCTGACGCTCTGCGCCCTGGCCGCGGCACGCGAGGTCATCATCCCCATGCAGGCGCACTTCCTCGCACTTCAGGGCGTGGGCAAGCTGCTCGAGACTGTCGCGGTGGTCAACGCCAGCGTGCTGGCACCAATCGGGGCCGCGCCGCTGCGTGTCGCGGGCGTGGTGCTGTGCGTGCATGACAGCGTGACCAGTCACGCGCGCGAGGTGCTGGCCGACCTTGAGCAGTTCTTTGAGTCAGCCCGTGGCGGGACCAGCGCGTACGCGGGTGCCCGGGTGTATCGCCCGCACGTCCGCCGCAACATCAAGCTGGCCGAGTGCCCCAGCTTCGGCAAGCACGTCTTTGAGTACGCGCCATGGTGCCCGGGGGCGATGGACTATCGCCAGCTTGCCGAGGTGCTCTCAGGCGAGCTTGACGAGCTGCGCGCGGGCCGGGCCGCTCAGCCCTTCGCCCCGCGTGCGACGAGCCGGGCCGCAGAAGAACGACCAGAAGAAACGTCAGACGAAAGGCCACAAGAGAGGCCACAACAACGGCTAGAAAACAGGCCAGAAGTGGTCGTCACGGCCCTGGCCGAAATAGATCGCGCCCCCAGCCGCACGCCGGGGCACGCGTGAGCGCCAGGGCCCGCGCGGGCGTCTTCTTGCTCTACTTGCTCGTAACGCTCGTGGCCCTGCTCTGGCCACAGCTGCGCATCGACGGGCCTATCCCGCGTCCCGACCTCTGGATCCACTTCGCGTGTTTCGGGCTGCTCTCGCTGCTGGCGTGGTGGTCAGGGCTCTTTGGCCCGCGCGACCGCTGGCGGACTCTGGGCGTGGTGCTGGCGCTGGGCGTGGCTTACGGCGGGTGCACCGAGCTGCTGCAATTGATCCCAGCGCTGGGCCGCACCGCCGCACTTGACGATTGGGCCGCCGACAGCGTGGGCGTGGCGCTGGGCTTGATCCCTGGGCTGGTTTGCTGCCTGCGCCGCCCGCGCAGCCGATGAAGGGCTGCACTCCTTCGCCGCGCCTGTGGCACTGCGATTGCACCTCTATGGCCCTGAGTGACTCACCACCTCACCCCGACGACCAGCCCCGCACCAGCGGTGGCCGCGGCGGTCTGGCCAGCGCTCATTCCGACTTCGAGCCTGCCCTCGGCGGGGCCGTTCGCGCCACCGGGCTCATGACCCTCGCCTCGCGCGTCTTCGGCCTTGTGCGTGACGTGCTGATTGCACGCGTCTTTGGCGACACGCTCATCGGCTCGGCCTTCGCCGCGGCGTTCGCTATCCCCAACATGTTCCGGCGTCTCTTTGGCGAGGGCGCGCTCTCGGCCGCGTTCGTCCCCGCCTATGCGCAGGTCCACAAGCACGACCGCCCCGCCGCTCGCGCACTGGCCGCCCTGACGCTCCGCTGGCTGGGCCTTGTCACCGGCGCACTGACGGCACTGATCGAGCTTGCGCTCCTCGGGCTGCTGCTGGCGCTCCCGCCAGACCCCGAGCGCGACCTTTCGCTCAAGCTGGTCATGGTCATGCTCCCGTTCATGCCGCTGGTCTGTTGCACCGCGATCCTCGCGGGCATGTTGCAGGTTCACGGCAGGTTCGCCGCCGCCGCCAGCGGGCCCATCGTGCTCAACGCGATGATCATCGGCACCGGTGCCTACTTCACGCTGACCGGGCGGCTTGGGGGCCCGGTGGTTGCCTATGCGCTCGGGGTGGCGACGGTCGTCTCGGGCCTGACGCAGATGGGCATCTTCTGGTTCATGCTGCGCCGGCTGGGTGCGGTTGGTACGCAAGACCCCGCGCACCCCGGGGCGTATACCGCCGCCCGCGCCGAGGCGCGCCGCATGCTGCGCACCTTCGTGCCGGTGATGATCGGGCTGGGCACGCTGCAGCTAAGCACCTTCCTTGACACGCTGATTGCCATGTGGCCCGTGTGGGTCGGCCCGACGGTGCTGGGCTTCGCCGTCACGCTGGACGAAAAGTCCAACGCGATCCTCTCCCTGACCAGCCGACTCTACCAGTTCCCGCTGGGCGTGTTCGGGATCGCCGTCGCGACCGCGGCCTTCCCGCTGCTGGCCCGCGCCGCCGACGCGCCCAAGGAGTTCACCAGCGTGCTACGCCGCTCGCTGCGATTAAGCCTGCTGATCGGGCTGCCCGCCAGCGTCGGGCTCGCGCTGGTCCGGCATGACCTGGTCTCAGTCATGTTCGCCGGCGGCGCAGGCGGCTTCTCGCCCGAGGGCGTGCAACGCGCCTCCGCCGTGCTGCTGGGCTTCTCGCTGGGCGTGTGGGCCTACGCGCTTAACCACGTGCTGACCCGCGCGTTCTACGCCCGCAAGGACACGACCACGCCCATGCATGTGAGCCTGGTCATGGTCGCAGTCAATCTGGCGCTCAACCTGGTGCTGGTCTGGCCGCTCAAAGAGGCCGGGCTTGCGTGGTCAACCGCCTGCTGCGCGGTGCTGCAGACCGCCGCGCTACTCACGCTGGCGCGAGGGCGTCTGGGCCTGGACGATGTGAGCGGCGCGGTCCTGAACCCCGAGGCCTTGCGCGCGATGGCCCGAACCGCGGCCCTGGCCGCCCTCATGGGCCTGGCCGTCGCCCTGGTCCTGTTCGCCTGCACGAAGTTTCTTGGCCCGCCGAGCCGCTGGGCTGACCACGCGCTGCGCTTGGCCCTGGCCTGCGGCACCGGCCTTGGCGTCTACCTTGGCGCCTGCGTGCTGCTGCGCGTGCCTGAGCTGCGCTGGCTGCTCAACCGCGAGCGTGCGCAGTAAAAAGGGCCGCAGGCAAGAGCGATGCTCCGGGTGCGGGCCCTTATAAGGAGAGACTGGCTGTGGTTCTCAGGCGGGCTTAGAGCGTGCCGCAACTTTCGATGCCGCGCTTCTTGAGGTAATCCTGGTGATAGTCCTCAGCGCGGTAGAAGGTCTGCGCAGGCTCGACGCTGGTGGCGATGGGGCGCTTGAACTTTCCGCTGGCCCCCAGCTCAACCTTGAACGCCTCGGCCTCGCGGGCCTGCTCGGGCGTGTTGGCAAACACCGCCGTGCGGTACTGCGTCCCGTAGTCAGGCCCCTGGCGGTTGACCTGCGTGGGATCGTGCATGGTGAAGAACTCTTCGAGCAGGCGGCGGTAGCTGACCTTCGCGGGGTCAAACTTCACACGCACAACCTCAACGTGCCCGGTCTCTTCGTTGCAGACCTGTTCGTACGTCGGGTTCAGCGTCTTGCCGCCGGTGTAGCCAACCTCCGCGTCCAGCACGCCATCAAGCTTGGTAAAACGCAGCTCGGGGCCCCAGAAGCACCCGGCACCGAACGTTGCGTACTGCGCCTTGACCTCAGCGGCGGGCTCGCTGGCAATGTTGGCAGGGGTGCTGGCGGGGGCGGGCGAAATCGGGGTGTTCATCGTGCTGTCCTTGTTGATCGGCTGGTTGTTGGACGCCTTGGCGGGCTGGCTCTGAGACGCAGGCGCAGTGGCGGGCTTGGCCGTCTGATCACCGCCGCGCGGCGAGCAAGCGCCCAAGGTCAGCCCCGCAAGCACCACGGCGGTCAAGCTCAAGGCCGCGGCGCGAAGCCGTCCGGCGGCCCTCGTTGAGACAATGTTGGGGCTCATCGTTGAAGTCGTAGATGCGTTCATGTGGTCTCCAGGGTCAAGGCATCGGGCCAAACAAGTTCGTATCTCAAGCGGGGTTGGTTCACAATCCAGCTGACGCCGGCATGAGCCCCCCCCCACAACCCAGCATGAGTGCCCTAAGGTTCTCGGTCTGGCGGTCGCGGGGGTCTTGGGCAGTTTACCCGAGCCTCAATCCGGCGACCACTGACACCATCGGGAGGTACTTTGTGGCCATGCTCACCCTGTTTGTCGCCGTCATCCTCGCCGCCTTGCTCGCGGCACTTACCGTCCGTGCCCCGGGGCCTCTGAAGGCCCTGTGCGTGATCGCCGCGATCGTGGTGCTGGCGGCGGGACTGGTGCTCTCGAGTGTCCGGTTCGTCGCCGCCGATGAGGTCGGGATCATCAAGAAGAACGCCCTGGGCTCGCAGCTTACCGACGGTCGGATCATCGCCACCGACGGGCAGATGGGCATCCAGGCCGACGTGCTGCCCCCGGGCTGGCACTTTGGCTACTGGCCGTTCATCTATGAGGTCAAGGCCGTCGAGCTCGTTGAGATCCGCAGCGACGAGGTCGGGCTCATCGAAGCAATCGACGGCGCCGCGCTGGATTCTGAGCAGCTCTTCGCCCCCGAGTTTGCCCCCGGCGAGTTCCAGCAGATGCTCGACGCCAGGCACTTCCTGACCGCCGGCAACGGCCGCAAGGGCACGCAGGCCAGCGTGCTTACCCCCGGCAAGTACCGTATCAACACCGAGCTGTTCAGGATCAACGCCGTCCCGCAGACCGAGGTTCCTGCTGGCAGCGTCGCCGTCTTGCGCACCAACTACGGCAAGCTTCCCTCGGGCGCCAAGGCTGGCGATGACCTGACCAACCGCCTCGTGATCGATGGCGAGATGGGCGTGCAGACCAAGCCGCTGGCCCCGGGCAAGTACCCGATCAACCCGCGGGCCGTGACCGTCACGCTCATCAGCACCGTCGACACGGTCGTGCAGTACACCGCGACGGTGACCGCCGCAGACCTGGGGCGTGACTCGACCATCGACCGCGTTAGCGGGGGCTCGAACGTCGCGGCGCGGAACATCGGCCGCCCCGCCAGCGACTCGCGCAGCAGGCCGACAAGCGAAGGCGCCGTGGGCCAGCAGACCAACACGAACTTCCAGCAACTTCCGCCGGACTCGGCGGTGACCAACGAAGAGCGTGAGATCACCGTCCGCACCGCCGACGGATTCACCTTCCCGGTCGACGTGCGGGTTGAGTACCGCATCCAGCCCGCCAACGCGCCCATTGTCGTCTCGCGGCTGCGTGATGACCGCGTGGCGCTGCGCCGCAAGCTTGACAGCGTCGTCCGCGCCGCGTTCCGCAACGGTGCCGAGAAGGTCAGGGCCCTGGACTACGTCCAGCAGCGCAGCCAGCAAGAGGAGCAGTCGCTTCGCTCTATCGCCCTGGAGATGAAGGACGTCGGGATCGACATCAGCGCCGTGCGGATCGGCAACGTGGGCGACGAGCAAAGCCTGGGCACGCTGCTTAAGACCCAGACCGACCGCGAGCTGGCCAAGCAAGAGCAGCTGACCTTCCAGGAGCAGCAGCGTGCCGCCGAGCAGAAGAAGCAGCTGACCAAGAGCCAGCAGGAAGCCGAGGAGGAGCGCAAGCTCGCCACCGCGGCCTACCAGGTCAAGATCGCCGAGGAAGACAAGAAGCGCATCGTCATCGCCGCCACCGCCGACGCCGAGACCATCCGCATCAAGGCCGAGGCTCAGGCCAAGGCCTTTCAGCTTGTCGCCATGGAGATCGGCAAGGCCAACGCCGCGCTGATCGAGGTCCTCAAGATCGTCGGCGAGCGCAACATTCAGATCACCCCTCGCGTCATGGTCACCAGCACGGGCAACGCCTCGGGCACTTCGGCGACAGGACTCGCCGGGCCCGAGGGCGCAGCGCTCGTGGGCACCATGCTCGACTCGATGATCTCAAGAACCCCCGACGAGCCCGCACCCCGGCCCGCGCCCGGCCCTGCGACCGGCCCCGCGACAGGCCCCGCGACAGGCCCCGCGACAGGCCCCGCGCCCAGCCCTGCGGGCACGCCCTAAGAGCAGCCTGCGGACAACCTGCACTTCGCCGGGGCAGGAGGGTCGAACCCCGGGCTTGGCGCGCGTATATTCGTCACTCTTCCTTCAGGGACTCATAGATGAACACCAAGATTGCATCCATCGCGTTGGGGCTGGCCCTGCTCACCGGGCTTTCGGGCTGCTACAAGAAGGAGTTCGAGGCCGAAAAGGCCAAGGCCGAGGACGCCACCAAGCAGGTCGCAGACCTCTCCGCCAAGCTCGCCTCCATGCAGGCCCAGGTCACGCAGGCGACCCAGGCGGTCAACACCCTCAACGGCCTGCGCAGCCAGGGTGGGTTTATGGAGACCTTCGGCTGGCAGAACGGCACGCTGACCAGGCAGGGCCGCGAGAACGTTCGCCTCAACGAGCAGGGCGTCTTTGTCCGCCACGGCGACCGCGCCCGCGAGAACGGCAACCTCCGCTTCGCCAACGGCACGCTCGCCGACCAGAACTTCATCCTCAACCGGTCGGGCACCGCCGCCAAGTACGTCGAGGGCACCGTCCGCGGCTCGAAGGCCGACGGCGAGTGGATGTGGTACGACCGTAACGGCAAGCTCTCCAACGTCGAGACCTGGAAGGAAGGCAAGCTCGCCCAGGTTGACAGCGTCGCCGTGGACAAGGCCGGCAAGCAGACCCGCAAGAAGCTCGGCCCCAACGACACCAAGAAGTGGTATAACGACCGCGTTGCCGTCTTTCAGATGATTCCTGAGCTGCTTCGCTCGATGTGATGGCTTCAAATATCTCCGTTAACCTCAAGGGTCGGGCTTACGCCCGGCCCTTGTTCGTTCTTTGACCGGCCATGCGTCGCCCGAGTCAGCTTCCTCTATCGCGCCCACTTTTGCCCGCCAGAACCTTCTGCCGAACCGAGCGGGGCCGAACACGGTAAACTCCACGTCAGGGCCCGCGCGAAGACCGGCCGTCGCTCGCGCTCCCCTTGCTCACCACCCAAGCCTTGCGCAGTTGCGCCAGGCCCGTCCCGCAGACACCTCCAGGAGCACACCGATGATCTCAGCCTCTCTCGCCAAGAAGACTATTGTCCTCGCGCTGCTCGCTGGCGGCGGCATCATGGGCGCGGCTCAGCTCATGCCCGCTGCTGGCTCGTCCAGCTCCTGCGAGTCGTGCCCGATCTCCGCTGCCTTCGCCTCCGTCGGCGGGCTCTTCAGCTCGAGCAAGGCCCCTGCGGCCTGCCCGCCCAAGAGCGACGGCGATGAAATCCTGGAAGCCCGCTACGACAAGAACAAAGACTTCGACAAGGCCAAGCCCGTTGGCAACGACGAGCAGGTCAAGAAGCCCAAGGCCGACAAGCCCGCCAAGGGCGGCCCCAAGGTCGGCGAGATGGCCCCCGCTTGGGAAGCCACCGACCGCACGGGCAAGACCGTCGCCCTCGAGCAGCTTCGCGGCAAGGTCGTGCTTATGGACTTTTGGGCGACTTGGTGCCCCCCTTGCATCGCCGCGATGCCCCACATCCAGTCGCTTCACGCCGCCCATGAGAAGGACGGGCTGGTCGTTCTGGGTATGAACACCTGGCAGGACCGCGACGCCAAGGGCGACCCCGCCAAGTTCATGGACGACAACAAGTACACCTATGGCCTGGTCATGAAGACCGACGACATCGCCAAGACCTACGGCGTGCGCGGCATCCCCGCCTTCTTCGTCATCGGGCGCGACGGCAAGGTCGTTTACGTCGGCAGCGGCGCTGGCAAGAAGACCGAAGAGGCCCTGGACAAGGCCGTGATCTCCGCCCTGGGCGCAAAGCCCGCCGCGGACAAGCCCTCCGAGGGCGACAAGCCCAAGACTGAGCCGACCGAGAAGAAGGCCGGCTGATCCTCCGGCTGGGCCCATAAACGCCCGCCGGTTATCCGCCCCGCCAGTTCCGTCTACACAAGGGTGGGCTCCCAGACCAACGGGGGCCCACCTTTTCTCTTGGCCCCCGCGCTTGCGTGCGGCCCTGTCGCAGCGCACACTTGGGGTGTTGTGAGCCGCGTCAAGATCGCCCAGCCTGGTCGCGCCTTTTCCGCGTCGTGCGTCGCGGGGCTGTGCTGCTGCGCCTGCATCAGCCCAGCGCTGGGCGTGGTCATCCGCCATGACCGTTTCGACTCGCAGTACACGCATCTCGCGCAGAACAACCCCATCGCCGCCGGCTCGGTCGGGACCCTCGCCATTGGCACCACGCTCGCCAGCGGCACGCTCATCGCGCCCGGATGGGTGCTGACCGCGGCCCACCTCTTTAGCAACGCCACCGCGCCAAGCGGCGTGCGCTTCATCCTGGGCAGCAGCGAGGCCGTCGCGTCGCAGGTCGTGCGCCACCCATCGTGGAGCGGCGCGTTTCTCTCAGGCTTTGACCTCGCGCTGGTCCAGCTCAGCTACCCGCTGACCTCCCCTGCCGGCGCAACGCCCGCACTGTGGACCACCGCCCAGGGCCAGCTCACCGGGCGAAACGGGCTGTGGATCGGCACGGGCCGCACCGGCGACGGCCTCACCGGCGACAACCTCGCCTCAACTGCGCTCCGCGCGTTCACCAACGTCATCGATGATCAGGCCGCGACGCCTTCAAGTCTGGCCATACTTCTGCGCGCCGACTTCGACGGGCCCGAGCTCGGCCAATCCGGCCCGCTGGGCGCCGGCATCCCGACCGACCTTGAGGGCTCTATCGCCCCGGGTGACTCGGGCGGCCCACTGCTAGTTCAAGACGCCGATGGCCAGTGGCGCATCGCTGGCGTTCATTCCTTCATCCTGAACCAGTCGCCCCGCGCCGGCTACCGCACCGTCATGGCCTCGACGGGCGTCGCCCAACTCGAAGGCTGGATCACCACGACCATCCCCGCCCCAAACGCCGCAGGCGCGCTCGCGCTGCTGGGCCTCATCGCGGCGCGGCGCAAACGCGCGGCGTGAACAAGCACGCGCCCGCTCGCTCACTCGCCACCGCGCTCACGCAAGTAGTTCGGCGACTCTTTGGTAATGCGGATGTCGTGCGGGTGGTTCTCCACCACCGTCGCGCCCGAGACCTTGATAAACCGCGCGTGCTGGTGCATGTCGCCGATGGTCTGGCACCCCAGATAGCCCATAGAGGCCTTCAACCCGCCGACCATCTGGTAGACAAACTCACTGAGCGTCCCGCGGTACGCCACCAGCCCCTCCACACCCTCGGGCACAAACTTCTGCTTGGCCTTGTCGGTAATCAGCGACGACTGGCCCTGCTGGCTCGCCGCCTGCCCGTAGCGATCAGCGCTCCCGGCGTTCATCGCGCCCTCGCTGCCCATGCCGCGGTAGCTCTTGTACCGCCGCCCGTTGTGGATTACCGTCTCGCCCGGCGACTCATCAAGCCCCGCGAACAGCGAGCCCATCATCACCGCGTGCGCGCCACCGGCGATCGCCTTGGCAATGTCGCCACTCTGGCGAACGCCCCCGTCGGCAATCACACTCACCCCCGACGCGCCCGCCCCGCGCACGGCCTCAAAGATCGCCGAGAGCTGCGGCACCCCCACGCCCGTGACCACCCGCGTCGTGCAGATGCTCCCGGGCCCGATCCCCACCTTCACCGCGTCCACGCCCGCGTCGATCAGCGCCCGCGCGCCGTCCGCCGTCGCCACGTTGCCCGCGATCACCTCGATATTGAACCGCTTCTTAATCGTCCGCACCGTCCGCAGCACGTTCTCGCTGTGCCCGTGGCTGGTGTCCACCGCCAGCACATCCGCGTCCGCCACCACCAGCGCCTCGGC
>Ga0105046_10008601_pt1 | contig 16029 bp, 13 predicted proteins | sample MAT03_FD_78385 | JGI IMG/M metagenome (GOLD analysis project Ga0105046, IMG submission 78385) | Freshwater microbial communities from Lake Fryxell liftoff mats and glacier meltwater in Antarctica - MAT-03 (megahit assembly) | ecosystem: Environmental > Aquatic > Freshwater > Ice > Liftoff...
AATTGTAAAAAGATTAACTCCGACCTTATAGCCCGACAATATTTTAAAAAGAGGCTTACAAATCTTGAGAAAGCAATTGATACCGGTAAGTTTGGAAAGCAGCGTATCAACAATAGGGTTTATTATAAATTTCTGACAATGAAAGCGTACAGCCAAGCTTCATTTATGGGAGAAATAGAGATCGTGAAATAAAAATGAAAAGTAGATGCAGATCAAAAATTGGATCATATTAAGGGTTAAATAACCATTGACTGCTCTTTTATATTATTAATTATTTGAGTATTATCCAAATTTTCAGCTATAAATACAACCTTTCCGGTATAAATTCAAAGTGAAATCTTAACTTAATTGTAATGTGAATAATCATTAGATCTCCACTAAAGGAGAACTAATAAGTCAAGGCTTTACGAGTTGACGTGTAAAGAGAGTTTGATTGTAGTTATCACGTACATAAAGAGAATAACCTCTTAAGTTATCTATGACGCCTAAATATCGATCTCCTTTTTGTGGCACCACAAAATTTGAAGTAAAAAAAAGCTTATCGATTCGTTTTCCGTCGCCTACCGATATATCTCCAAACCAAGACCTAAAATAATAGACCTTGTTTTGAAAATGGTTACCATAGAAGAAAACATCGACTACTGGAGGAGTGCAAACACCAATGTTTTTTGAGTTGCTTACTTCCTTTTTTATTCGTTCAAATAAGCCTTCTTCCTCAAAGTGCAATTCATAAATTGACTTGTAGTCTGGACGAGTAAAAATGCTGTTGCTGCCAATGAAAGGATTTCTCTCATTTAAGAGCAATACCATCGCCATATTGAAAATCAAAATAATCAATATGAAATTAAAATATAGCCGTAAGGTTGGGATTACTTGTATTAGGAAAGAAGAAAGCACAACTACAAAAGGGAGATACAGAATGAAGTTTCGACATCTCATTATCTCATAATAGCTTAAAAATGAATTAGCTAAGAGGTACATAATCGCTGAGATCCAGAAAAGGGTGTAAAACCAGCTTCTAATTTTTCGAAAGGCTAACCAGCCAAATAGAACTACAGGAAGTACCACTAAAATGCCATAAACACCAAACCACGCCTCAAATTCGCTCATACTACTAGGTTTAGATATCCAATAAAAGTCTCTCAGCGGGCCTTTAGTAAGGTCAACATTGGCAAATGATAAAAGAAAATGTAATTTGATTTTAATGAAATGTACCAACTTAGATGTGAAAAGCTTTGACCATAGATTGAAATAAAGGCCATCCATACTGAAAATATCAAAAATGTAACGGAGCACATTCTTATAGCCCTCGTGCAAAAGAAAGTCTTTGTTGATGTTGCCGGTATGAAAGGACACAATCACCTTAGAACCAAGATAATCATTGAACAGAAGATAGTTTCGAATGTAACTATAGCATGCTAAAACAAATCCAATTATTAAAACAGGAATATGAGTCAGCTTTAATTTTGGAAACGAGCAGAAAACGACGAAAACAATTACAGGGAGAAAGGAAATCAGAGCGAGAATAGATGTTTGTTTTATTCCAACCGAATTTGATAAAGAAAGAAAGGCCATTAATAGAAATAGTATGTTCTTGGAAACATGGTATTGAATTAAGAATGCCATAAATCCCCAAACCGCAAAAGCAAGATAAATGTCGTTTCCTGATGAAGAAAAAGCGATTAGAAAATTGGTCGAAGCCGCAATGCCTAGAAGTGTCAATCTGGAAACGGTAGAACGAATGCCAATTGAATCGAGAATGATCTTGGTTTGAATAATCAAGAGGATTCCCCATATAACCGAAAGAGGCTGAAATACATAAATAGATTTCGAAATCAGAAAGGCATAAATCTGCGCTGAACAAAAATTAATAGGGTGTATGTCTTGTGCCCAATAGTTGCTGCCTGTAATTGAAAAACTTCCAGATTGAACATATTGAAGAGTGCGGGAAATGTGAGCGGTAAGTGAGTCGAAATTATTGGGAAAGTTAAAAACTGCACGGGTTAAGCCAAGAGCAAATATAACCAGATACACAAGAGTGAGATAGGACTTTGGAAACCGAAACATTGTGGTTTTCCTTTCCGATTTTGGGAAAAGAAAAGCCAGAAGCAGCAAAAGTGAATTCCATGAGAATATGTTTCCAAGTTGATTGAAAAGTGAAAGAAAAATTCCTATAAAGGATAAGGAAAGGAATAAAGCTTGTGCAGTGAAATGGATTCTTGAAAATAGACCCGAATCAAGACTTCCGGCATAGATCCACGTATTTCTAATAAATATAAAAAGAACGAAAAGAGAAAAAAGCACCTCAGCTATTCTGGTTAATTCCATTGGGAGTGTTTAATAAACTGTGTCAGATGTTGAGTCTGTAGTTAAAAGTAATAGATAAATCCCGCTGGATTGAAGATTGGCTGAAAATTTGGCCATTTTATTTGGCCAGTGGGTTATGAAAGTCCATGTAAATGAGATTGAGAATATCACTCCGATATTAATCGTTCTTATCGGTTAATTTATACATTTCTGGATTAGAGTTCGTTCTCAGGATCATTCCTCTGGCTTCCAAATCAAGTTTAACGGTTTCGCGATACCATTGCACTCCCCCTTCAAAATTATCCTTCACGCGGTCAAACAGTTCTTCCATCTGTTGGTTATGTGTGGGTTCCTTATCAGACAAAATGCTGAAAAGATGTTTCCTGATAAATTCATATTTTTCTTTGTAAATCTTCTTGTTAGTTTTTCCTCCTTGCGGGTGCAATGTTTGAATGGTTTCTACTTTCATCTTTTGGTATTCTTCTTATTTATCCTGGCACCAACTACTAAACACACACTTATTATCGGTACGACCGGCTCATTAGTAGCAAATGCAGACCGAAACCAACAACCCAGGCTCTAAAGTTGAAATTCCTGCCATGGTATCTCCACTTTCAGCTTCACTAACCTCTAATCACTAACTAATAAGCATTCAATCAGTTTCGGTCCGCCAAGATCCTTCGTCACAGGTGCCGACCGAAACCTTCGCCAACCTTGGAGTCATAGGCATCATTTAACATTCATCACAAATCACTAATCTCTTGGCACTAAATGCGCCACGGGCATCATTTATCATTCATCATTTATCGTTCATCATTTATAGTTCATCATTTATCTCTCATCATTTATCATTCATCCCTCATCATATATCATTCATCATTGCCAAACCGATTCCTTAATGATTTCCTGAAATGAATGGTTCAAAAGGAAAGACGCCAATCGGATTATGTGGTATACAGATAAACCAACACCCAGTGTCCAGGCAAATCTTGAATTGTACATCCAACGATTGAAATAGGATTTATGAGTAATAAGTTCTAAGACTAAAGTAGCCAATGCCAGAATGGAGAATACAACCACCAACGGTCCGAGAATATGAAAAGCAAGACTTTTATCCAGATTGCCCTGGTAAAAAAAGTAGATGGATTTTGTAATCCCGCAACCTGGACAAGGCAAGCCGGTTAAAAGTTTTAAAGGGCATAAAGATTGGTCAGATTCCAGATGGGGGGATGAATAACCGATCAGCCAAGGAATTACCAGAATGCAAACTGCCCCGGCTATGCCCAACAGTTTTTTATTCAACATATTATTTATACAGCTTATTAAGATCTCCTTGAACGATCATAGCAGCTACCATTGGAAAAATAAAGCCAAGTACCAGGAGCAGAATGGCTTGATCTTTATCTTTTTCGCCTACCCTGGCATATACCAGAGGGAGACCTTCTTTTCCGGCCAGATAATAAAAATAAAGATTCACAGGCATGCAGCAACCAGCAAAAACGGCAATGGGCTGCGAGATAAGTTCCTTCTGCGCCACTGCGTTAAATACCTGCGCCGCCTTAATGTTCCAGTAAATAAGATACAAACCGCAGGTGAATATGCCGAGAATCAATACAATTACCGGATCATTTTTGAAATAGGGGATGTTCCCGCTGTCAGGATTGGTTTGAATTTCAGAATTTTCAGACATAGAAAAGGATTTGAATGTTGACTATTTAGATTTAAATCAGGCTCAATTCTACAAAAAAACATCTCTTAAACACTAAACATTTCTTTTCTTTTGAAAAATATTTGATTGCGTAATTTGAAAATCAAACACCAGGAATCAAATCATCATCACAAACTTGTGGACTTCAGCAAAGGTCAGATTTTCTTAACGCCAATTGCGCCTGGTCCTTTTGGTGTGCTTTCAACTTCGTAGCTCACCTTGTCATGTTCCCGGATAGCCTGAAGTAAGCCTTTCTGGTGAACAAAAATGCTGTCTCCGGTTCGGGCGTCTTTAATAAATCCGTAACCTTTAGATTCATTGAAAAAAGTAACAGTTCCGGTTCTTGGTCCAACTTCTTCTTCTTCAGCCGCTCTTCTGGAAACGCCAATAATTACGTCTTCCTTATTAATTACTTTTTTCTTTTTTGGATCCGGAGGAGAAGAAGTGATGTTGCCATCTTCATCCACATAAGCAAACATCTCCTCAAGACTTTGTCCTTTGCCTGCAGTTGTTTTTCTTTCCTCTTTTTTCTCTTCCTTATCCTTTCTCTTTTTAATCTTCTTCTTCTCTTTCTCTTTTTTGCTGAATGTTTCGGATGATTTCCCCATTTTATGCTTTTAATCGTTAACTGACAACGGTTTAAAAACGCAATAGCCTTCTTTAAACCGATTACCTGGCCTCACGCAATTCCTGCGCTGTCCATTGAAAAGAGTACATTTCTGCCTCAGGTTTCAAAATAGCACTTTCCGATTCAGAATTAAAAATTTTGAATAAAAAAGGTATCCACAATTGATTCGGGATTGACTATAATCAATCTATGATCGCTTTAAAGAATCTCTTTCCGCCGACCATCAAATACATCCGATTTACAATAAAATCTATTTCTATTTTTGGTCTTTACATTTGTACGTGAAGTTTAGCCTGACCAATTTTTCCGAAGCTTTTGGCAGCATTAAGGCCAATCCATTGAGAGCAACACTCACCGCTCTTATAATCGGGATCGGCATTACGGCACTTGTGGGTATTCTCACAGCCATCGATGGGATCAAACTTTCGGTGTACGATGGGATGGAAGACCTTGGTGCCAATTCATTCGATGTTTCTGCATTTGCAAAAAAGGGCAGAAAACGACATGGAATGGAAAATAAACGATATCCCAAAATTTCGTTTTCTGAGGCAATGCGATATAAGGACAAGATGGGCAATAAAGCTATTGTGGCCATTTATGTTCGGGTTTCCTGGAATACGGAGGTGAAATATGGCAGCATGAAAAGCAATCCGAACATCAATGTTTTTGGTGGAGATGAAAATGCGTTTTATGCCAAAGGAATGGATTTGGTAGAAGGCAGGATTTTCTCTGTCACAGAAATAGAATTTGGTATGCCGGTTTGTGTGATTGGACCAGAGTTGTCTCAGACTCTGTTTCTGGATGAAAGTCCGATCAACAAAGTGATTCAGGCGCAAGGGCAGCTTTTTCAGGTGATTGGTTTGTTGAAGAAAACAGGGTCAGTTGCCAATGGGAGTGGGGCAGACAGGGCATTTGTGGTGCCTATCCGAAAGGCAGAACATCTTGGTGCCGGCAGAGAACTGAGTTATGAAATAACTTCTGTAGTAAAGGATCCTCTTTTATTAAGTTCTGTGATGGACGAAGCACGAGGCATTATGCGAACTGTAAGGCATGATTTGCCTGACAAAGTAGACTCATTTGAAATTTCACAATCCGCCTCATTGGCTGCTTCTGTGGAAGAAGTAACCAGCAGTTTGCAAATCGCTGGTTTTGGAATCGGTTTGATTACTCTTCTTGGAGCGTCGATAGGATTGATGAATATTATGCTGGTATCTGTCACCGAAAGGACACATGAAATCGGAGTACGCAAAGCATTGGGCGCAACTCCTTTAAGCATCCGGATCCAGTTTCTGACTGAAGCAGTTACCATTTGTCTTTTAGGAGGAGGATTAGGGATCCTTCTTGGTATTTCAGCAGGAAATGTGGTTTCTGTATTTTTAGGAAATGGAAAATTTATTATTCCGTGGGTATGGATTGGATTGGGGTTATCGCTATGCATATCCGTTGGAATCTTTTCAGGATTGTATCCCGCCATCAAAGCTTCCAGACTCGATCCGGTTGAAGCACTGCGTTTTGAATAAGAATTTGTAAAAAGCTATTTTTTCTTTGAGCCTACTAGCCCCCAAAGACGGGATTTTGTCTCAATCCTCAACTCAATATTTTGTATAAATCAATAATTATTTTGCGATAAAGACGCCATGGGCATCACTTATCATACAACACCTGGTAATAATGACGCCACGTTTTGCATCTCTCATAATTAATCACTCATCTTTGATTCAACCATCCCGTCAAGTCAAACCCATTTTCCAACTCGTACCAAAAAACCTTAACTCCGTCGTCCGCCTGATTGGGATTTCCTGGCTCTAATTGAGTAATTCTTGTGTTAGTCGTGGATATGGGTTTTGCCGAAAAGGATATTTTGTTTTGGAAAGCCAGTTGATCCAATCGTTTGAAATGCTCTTCTGTTGCACCGTCCCGATCGCAAAACCGAACGAAAAGTTTGTTTTTGTTCGCTATGGATTTGATGCGTTTTGCTCTTCGGTTCCATTTTGTGGTGGCTTCTTCTATTGTTTTATAGTGAAGAAAATGGATCTCAATTCTATGTGCAAGAATTCCAACCGGGTAGGGGAGTGCCTCCTCTTTGTATTTACTGGTGTGCCCGATTTCTATTTTTTCGAGGTCAATCCGGTCCCAGTTTTCCAAAAGTTCAAGGAAGCAATCGGGGTGAAGAAACAATCCGATAAATGGGGTGTTGAAAGGAAGATCGAAGTATTTATAGATTTCACCTCCCCAGCAATTGTTCGCAATTATCGAAAAGTCGGTGTGCTTTAGCTTTTTTCGCCGATCCCTGAATAGTTTTTTCCGGGTTTGTTCTGCCCGGTAACTTTTCCATCGTCTGAGGAGGTGTTCGACCATGCTATTGGATAGGCATTTTTTGCGAAAGGGGGGTTAAGAATTCGCAGTTTTGCAGGCAATTTCTTAAGTGAACCATACTGGATTCGAACCAGTGACCCCTACCCTGTCAAGGTAATGCTCTAAACCAACTGAGCTAATGATCCATTTTGGAGCTGCAAAACTAGGACCTGTGACGAATTTTCAGCTATTTGCTCCGAAAAAAAAAGATGCTTGTCCGAATAGTACAACTAGAAATCACACCAGAACACAGAGAATTATTTCTCACCTTATATTCATCGCATCAGGAAAAGATACGGACCAATCCGGGCTGTATTTCATTGCAATTACTTCAGGAAGATCTGAATCCCAATCATGTTGCTACTTTAAGCCACTGGGCAACCGAAGCCGATCTGAACCATTATCGAAATTCAGAATTTTTCAGATCGTTGTGGTCTCAGGTGAAGCCACTTTTTGCTTTTCCCGCCAAAGCCTTTTCTTACCACATCTGGTCAAAATAAAAGCGCATTACAAATGATTAAAACCGACCTTATTCTTCATTATTTTCCGGATGCAGACACGGCCCGACTGGCTCTTCTGGAGAAATTATATACCGGATTTGTTGATTGGAATTCCAAAATTAATCTGGTATCCCGTTCAGATCTGGACAATTTGTATGAGCGTCATTTGCTTCATTCTCTATCACTTGCGCTCTTCTTTTCATTCAAACCTATGACGGAAGTGATGGATGTTGGCACCGGAGGTGGATTTCCAGGGCTGCCTCTGGCGATTTGGTTTCCAGAAGTTCAGTTTACGTTGGTCGATTCTATCGGAAAGAAAATAAAAGTAGTGGAATCACTTGTAGAACAACTCAAGCTCAAAAATGTAAAAGTGATTAATGCCAGAGCAGAATCGGTGGAAGGGACGTTTGATTTTATCGTAACCCGTGCAGTAGCACCGGCAGAATCGCTGGTGAACTGGACACGGGGCAAATTTGCAAAACACTACAACCATGAATTGAAAAATGGCCTCCTCATGTGGAAAGGAGGTGACCTCACCGATGAGCTGAAACCGGTGCAAAAATGGAAGCCACAGATTTTTAAGCTGAGCAATTTTATTAAGGAAGATTTTTTTGAAACCAAGCAGATTGTTCATTTGCCGGTTTCCTGAATATCCGATCGCTCTCATTTTTTTGGAAATCAGTCCATATTAGAAAAGTAGACAAATCGTCAACTTTTCATGCTTCATTTTACCTTCCTTGTAGATCGGTACTGGAATTCCTATTTTTTAGTAACATTATTATTTACAGGGTTTTATATTTAATCTTGAATGAATCAACCGTATAATCATAAAATATTAATAGTCGAAGACGAGAAGATAATTGCCAAGGATCTGGAGCTTCGGCTAATCCATATGAATTACGACGTTGTGGCTAGTGTTTCATCTGGAAAAGAGGCACTTGCGACTGTCAGAAGTCACAAAGTAGATCTGATTTTAATGGATATTATGATCGATGGTGATATTGATGGAATTGAAACTGCAGAACTGATCCACCAGCAGATGGATGTGCCGATTATTTACCTTACTGCCTATGCGGATGAACGTACTTTTGAACGTGCAAAACTCTCAGATCCTTTTGGTTATCTACTTAAGCCATTTCAGGAACGCGACCTGGATCTCACCATAAGGACGGTACTTCAGAAGTTCTCTTTCGAAAAACAAATCAAAGCTAGTGAGACCCGATACCGCAGTTTGTTCGAACAGTCATTGGATGCAATTATTATATTTGATAACCAAGGTAAGATTTTGGATGCCAACCGAGCAGCCAGCGATATTTATTCATTGCGTTTGGAAAAACTGGAGGTATATCATCTTTTCAATCTGGTTCAACCAAAAGAAAGAGGGCAGCTTCAGATTAACCTCAAACTCTTTCTGGAGGAAGGTGAAATAAAAGGAAGGTATCGTTTTATAGATAAGTTCTTATCCATTAAATACATTGAATATCAGGCAAAAGCCAACTACCTTCCAGGAAATCACCTTGCAGTAATCCGCGATATTACGCAATCGGTTAACGATCAAAGGCAGATTGAAAATCTGGCAAAATTTCCATCCGAAGCACCCCATCCTACTTTACGGATTTCTACCTCAGGAGAAATCATTTATGCGAATAAAGCAGCGAATATTTTCCTCAACGAATGGAGGCCAAAATACGAAAACAGTATTCCTAATAATCTGAAAGATCGGTTATCACACATGAACGCGGTGGACAGCACCATCACGTTGAGCCTCAACATTAAAAACAGATATTTTTTATTGCTTTTTGTGTATGTTCCTAAAGGAGACTACATTAATATTTACGCAACCGACATCACCCAGCAAAAGCAATCGGAACGGATAATCAATCACCAGAAAGACATTATGGAGTTGATTGCCAAGGGAGAGAATTTGCCGAGTGTTCTGGATCGGATATGTGCCAAGATGCAACAATTTATGCCGGAAGCATTGCCCTCCATTCACTTATATGATGATTCGACCAGGCAATTAACATTTGCTTCAGGCCCAAGACTTCCACTCAACTTTGTTGCTTCATTTCAAAAAATGGGCGTAGGGAAAAACCAGACCACCGTAGGAGGCGCTGCTTTAATTAAAGACCTGGTGATTGTACAGGACGTATTTGATGATCCAAGTTGGAAAGATAAAGTAAAGGAAGCTAAAGCAGCTGGCATTAAATCAAGTTGGAGTTTGCCGGTTTTGGGGCAAAATGATGAACTTCTGGCGGTGATTTCATTGTTTCATAAAGAAGAACACAAACCTTCCACATCCGAGATTACACTGGTTAATATGGCCTGCAAGCTGACGGGTATTGCGGTTGAAAGAGAACAAAACTATCAATCATTAACCAAGCATTCCCTCGCTTTTGAAAACATTTCGGATGCTGTTGTTCTTACAGACAACGATGGTTTTATCACAGAGTGGAGCCCATCCGCAGAAAGACTTTTCCGGTTCCGGAAAGGGGAAATTCTGGGTAAGAAAATTAGCGAAGCCCCGTTTTTTGATCAACCGCAAACCGTGGAAGCATTTGTAGAATACGCGTTTTTTGATCCGTTGGACGACGAGATCAAATTCTCATCAGAAGTGGATTTCGTAAAAAAAGACGGTGAAAGAGGTACAGCCGAATTGAATGTTGTGAAGCTGAAAGACCTTACCGGAGCCATTATAGGAAGGCTGCGTGTCATTCGGGATATTACGCAGAAAAAGAAAGTAGAAAAAGCTCTAAGAACCTCTGAGAACTATTTGAAGGCCATTTTTGACAATACGATTCAATCCTTTATTCTCCTGGATCTTGAGTTTCGGATATTGACTTTCAACAAAAAGGCAAGCGATTTTATCGGAGAATTCACAGGAACGAGAATCGCCTCAGGAGAGCCGCTCACCGATTATTGGTACCAGAATGAAATTGATAAATATGTATCCGTTTCAGCCATGGCCCAGGGCGGCGAATATGTGAAGTATGAAGAATACATTGAAAATCTTCCTTCAGGTCCTATTTGGTTGGAAATCAACTTTCTGCCTGTGTATGACAACGAAAACAGGTTGACCAGCATTTGTTTTACCGCATTGGATATTTCTGAGCGGAAGCATGCCGAACTTGAGCTGGCCAGTTCGGAAGCCCGATTCCGTTCGCTGGTGCAGAACTCGTCCGATATCGTAACCGTTCTTGATAGCTCCGGTAAAATTACCTATACATCCGAATCTACGCAGAGGATGCTTGGTTATAAAAGTGAAGGCCTCATTGGTAAAGCACTTTCAAATCTGGTTTTATCTGATGATCAGGAAAAGTACGAAGAGGTTTTGAAAGAGGTGATTAACGATGAATTAGACAGCCACAGCATTGAGTATCAAATTAAAGATGCAGATGGAAAGGTGATGTACCTGGAATCTGTAATGAACAACCTTTTAGCCAATAATTCGGTGCAGGGTGTGGTTGTAAATTCAAGGGATATCACCCAAAGAAAAGAGACGGAAAATAAACTGATGCAGACTAATTTTGAGTTGGATAGTTTTGTTTACAGGGCATCGCATGACTTGAGAGCACCCTTACGTTCAGTGCTTGGTCTGTTGAATCTGATCCGGATGGAACCCAAAGAAGACCAGAAATCAGCCTATGTGAATCTGGCAGAAAAAAGCATCAATAAACTGGATTCGTTTATTCTCGACCTCACCAATTTCAGTCGAAATACACGTCTGGAAATAATTCAGGAAGAAATTAATTTCCGGTCAGTGATTGAAGAATGCATTGATAATTTGAAATACATGGAGAATGCAGACCGGGTGAGGTCGGTTCTGGAAATCAACGATGATGTTCCGTTTCTTAGTGACAATGGCAGAATGGCCATTCTCTTTCAAAACCTGATTTCAAATGCTATAAAATACCAACGAACCAACACCGATTCTTTTGTTAAAATAGAAATCGAAACCAATTATTCAGGTGCGACGATAAAAGTATCTGATAATGGTAAAGGAATCAGCGCAGAGTATCTGGATAAGATTTTTGAAATGTTTTTCAGGGCTTCAGAAGATTCGTATGGTTCGGGCCTCGGACTTTACATTACCCGGCAGGTGGTTGAAAAACTCCATGGTAAAATTGATGTGGAATCTGTTTTCAATGAAGGAACCATTTTTACGGTTTTTCTCCCGCATCTGGGAAAAATCCTTGAAGAGGAAAATTCAGAACACATTTCAGCAAAGAATCATGGTTCGAAAAATGCAGGAGTATTTAACCAATCGTGACGGTTTTCAGGTTTGAGAACTCATACAATCCCAATTCGGAAAGTTCACGACCGTAACCAGATGCTTTTGTACCTCCAAAAGGCAAAGAAGGTTTGGAACGAACCATTGCATTTACCGCAACAGTGCCGCAATCCAATTTCAAAGCAATTTGCCGGGCTCTTTCTTCATCCGTTGTATAAATGCTGGCTCCAAGTCCATATCGTGTTTGGTTGGCAAGATTGATTGCTTCTTCTATTGTTTTATAAGTACTGATTGCTGCAATCGGACCAAAAACTTCCTCATCAAAACAAGCCATTCCGGGTTTTACGTTTCGGAGTACGGTGGGTAAAAAAAAGTATCCTTTAGAAAAGGGTTCCTGTGATTGATACACCAGTTCGGCTCCTTTTTTTAAAGTCGCATCCAGTTGAAACTGGAGTTGTGTTGTCAGATCGGGCCTAGCCTGTGGGCCTAGTAGTGTTTTTTCTTTGAGTGGATCGTCGGGTTTATAATGAGTTAAGTTTTCTATAAAGATTTCTGTAAACTCCTTTTCTACAGATTCATGAATCAGAAATCTCTTGGCAGCAATGCAGCTTTGTCCATTGTTTATTAGTCTTGCTTTAGCAGCCATATCTGCGGCAAAAGCAAGATCTGCATCATGTAAAACAATAAATGGATCACTTCCTCCTAATTCCAGCACACATTTTTTCAGGTATTTTCCGGCAACGGAGGCCATAGACCTGCCGGCCTTTTCACTGCCTGTAAGCGAAACCGCTGCAACGGAATGGCTTGAAGTTATTTTTTCAATCTCTGAAACATCCACCATCAGGTTTTCAAATACGCCTTCCGGAAATCCGGATCGGGCAAACAGATCTTCGATCAAAGTAGAAAACCGAAATACATTGGGCGCATGTTTTAATAAAACCACATTGCCCACACACAAAGCGGGAATACAAGCCCGCAACACTTGCCAAAGCGGAAAATTCCAAGGCATTACTAATAGAATTCCTCCTAATGGCTGATAATACACTGCGGAGAAGCGGGCATCGGATTGAATGACTTTTTCTGCAAGCCAGGCAGGGCTTTTTGTAATGAAAAAGCGGATTCCTGTAGCACATTTGAGTACTTCTGCTCTGGCTTCGGTAATGGTTTTGCCCATTTCTTCTACCATCGAAATGGAAAGGAACTCAACATTTGCTTCAATCTGATGAGCCAGATTTTCGAGAATTCCGAGCCGGTAGTCCAGGGTTTGGTTTTTCCAGAACTGGTATCCTTTAGCGGACGATTTCAGCTTTTGATCAATCTGCTGAGAACTTAAGGGTTGAAATTCTGCCAGAATTTCAGTGGTGTAGGGATTTGTGCATACGAACATCAGGCAGGCAAAGTAAGAGAGGCAGGCTCAATTATTTTTTCGAAATCGTTTAACCGGTCGAGTTCGAGGATGGTTTCTTTTCCATCTTCGCTTCGTTTAAAGACAGGCCGGAATTTTGCATCCCAAACCAATGAACTGTAATGGTATGAGGTTCTTCCAAAAACAACCTGAGAAAAAGTAGTATCAAATCCTTTGATCGTTACCAAAATTTCAGCTTCAAATTCCTGCATCATCTCCGGAGTAAATTCAAACATAGGACTCGTTTCGGTAATAGGATGAACTAACGTCCAGGAGAGAGCAAGTGCATTCACATTTTTTCTTTCCAGATCCAGATTAAAGTACTTCCGGCTGTAATTCCGACCATCATAAATCACCATACTTAATAAAACCTGAGCTTCCACTTCTGCCAGATCATTTGATTTACTGTTTGCGAGCCGGAACATGAGGGCCTTGCCATTGAGAAAGGGAGAAATGAGAGCATTTTCGCTGAATAAAAGATGTACAACCGGACGGGCAAATCGTCCGTACATGAGTCCGGTGATAATTGAAATTACAAGCAAGCCAAACAGCGCTTCAAAAGAAGCCAGGATATTTGGAAGTAAACCAACGGGATTTGTCCGTCCATAACCAACTGTGGTGATGGTTTGGGCAGAGAAAAAAAAAGCTTCCAGAAATTCATCCCATTTGCTTTTCACAATGGTGCCCATAAACTGGTCCATTCCAATAAAATAGTAAAGGGTGGCAAAAATGAGATTGAGAAAAATGTACGTACCAATCACAAGTGGAATGAATTTCCGCCATTGCATTGTGATAAGCTCGTGGGAAAGACTCAATTGCAGCCAACGATTTGTACCTGTTCGGTTTACATTGAATTGTCCGTTTTTATTCAGCAAACGGCTGCTCTGATACCCAACCTGGTTGCTTAATCCAGAATCCTTAAATTCTTTGGCATTGGATTTAAATCGGTTAAATATGTTTCGGTTCATAGGGTTTCAGCGTTTTCGGAGCGACTAAATGGGACCACTTTAACGGTTTTTGGAAGAAGTAAATGAAACTGATTCAGGTTTGATTTGAGTTTCGGTAATGCAGTTGGTGAAACAGCATAAAAAACGATGGTATCTTGAGAGCAAACTGCGTTGTTGTAGATGATCCAGCTTTCAACTATGTTCCAATCCGGATGGTCTAAATTATTGCCGTAGGCAATGGCAATCTCCATTTTTTTATTCTGACAAACCGCATTGATTGCTATGGGATTGTAGGTATTGTTCAGTTTTAATCGGGCAATGTCCAGATCACCCAATCCCCACAAATCAAGCAACCGGCAATTGGAATAGTAGGCGATTGCTCCTACATCAATTGCTCCAACAACCGCTTTATCGTAATATCGTTTCACAAATTGAGCCGATTGGACCTGTTGTTCAAAAATGTTCACCATCGCACGGGAACCGACCGAATAGCTGTCGATCGACCGGAATAAAGGACTTGCAGCTAATGCCAAATAAAGAATTGCCTGGGTTGGAGATTCGAACAGCTGTTTCTTTAGATCTGTATAGTTTCGAATGAGTTGGGATTGAGTCACGGTTTTCCAGAACACAATCCATGAAATCGCCATCAGGTAGGCTTCGTACCGGTAAACATGGTTGTACCTGGCAAAAATAAAATGAAGGATACAGCATCCCAATGCCAAACCCAGCCAGAGCCGGTTTTTGTGTTTTTCTGAGCCTTTCCAAGTGTAACAGAAATACAAAACCACCATAGCAACAATGGCATGCGTATTGCTAGTCGCTTTGCTTATCCATGAAACAAGAAATCCAAACACATTTTTTGTCTCCTGAATATTCATTCCATATCCTTTTAAAACCAATGAATTAGGCAGAAAAAACCAGCCTTGAGACAGGGAGTAAAAACCGAGCCAGCAAACCGGGATCAACATGCCCACTCCCAAAGCGATTCCTTTCATGATCTGTTTGTTTTTCCAAAGCCAGAGAATCAAAATTGTGCCTTCAAAAAGCCCTTCATACCGGATTCCAGCAAGACATACTCCCAAAATCAATAGTTTGGTAAGGGATATAGAATCCTCTTTTTCAATGATTTGCTGCAAGCAATATATGGCTATCCAGGTATGAAGAATATGCTCCATGCTTCCAAAAAGTAAAACAGGCACCGGCATAAAGTAAAAAGTACCCATAAGTAGAAACCAGGTTTGCCAGGAATTCAATTTCCAGTTTTTTGCCTGGGCAGCCAACCAGAAAAATAAACCGGACAAGGCGAAAATATTTACCACTAACGGGATCCAGATATGATCGCCAATCAGAAAAATAATTCCAGCTAATAAAATGGTAAAAAGAGGAGAGGAGGCAGTTGAGCTGAATTCATAAGCGGTCAATCCCCAAACATGATGAAGAGCCAGGTTTTTTGAAATTGCCATCATAATGAATGAATCATCCAAAGCATAGCAAAATTCTCCGTTTACCAGCTGGGCTTGAACAAAACCGAATCCACTGAAAACCAACGCAAACACGATTGCCAACAAAGCAATAAAACTATGTCTGGTGTTGGTATCTGGTGGATCGGTCATGGAATAATGAGAGAGATGAAACAGAATTCAAGATTACAAAGGAATCGTTGTCAATCAAACTGGTTTGGGTTAATATGGATTTTTGTATAATTCGAAATCAAGAATGGTTGTGCGATGTTCTGTAAATTCCTGATTTTTCAATTTCAAAATCACCATCGGGGGTTGAAAACTTTTTTACATTTGGCCCATGGAACCAATTCAGTCAACGTACGAAGACGACAATATTAAATCACTCGACTGGCGGGAGCACATCCGGTTACGACCCGGAATGTACATAGGACAGCTGGGAGATGGATCGGCCATGGATGATGGAATTTATGTGCTTGTGAAAGAGA
>Ga0105046_10008602_pt1 | contig 16028 bp, 13 predicted proteins | sample MAT03_FD_78385 | JGI IMG/M metagenome (GOLD analysis project Ga0105046, IMG submission 78385) | Freshwater microbial communities from Lake Fryxell liftoff mats and glacier meltwater in Antarctica - MAT-03 (megahit assembly) | ecosystem: Environmental > Aquatic > Freshwater > Ice > Liftoff...
CGGCCCGGGTTCGAGATCGTGTTTCCCCGGCGCTTCGCGCTGCTGCTGCGACTGATCGGGACGTTGCCGAACCAGCCCTATTTCGCCGCGATCCGGTGGATGACCGGGTGGGGCAAGAAGGCTTGAGATGTGGGATAACAGACTGTTATCCGCGTAAGAGCCTGTTTTAATTAATTTTTCACATCGGGAGTTTCGTCGCGAGGCGGCGGGGTCCGGGCGCCGGCAAGGATCTCACGCCCAGAGCATCCGATACCGCGCGATGATCTCGGCCATCCGCGCCGGTCCGAAGGCGGCGTCGTGGCCACCGTGCACGATGCTCACGGGCAGGCTTTCGAGCTTGTCGAGCGTCGCGCGGTAGTCGGCGAGGTCCGTGCCCGGCCCCTCGCAGATCAGCGGGCCGTCGTAGATCGCGTCGCCGGCGATCAGGATGCCGGTCGCCCGCTCGAACAGACCGACGCCACCCGGCGAATGGCCGGGCAGATGCCAGACCTCGAAGGTGCGGCCCCCGAGGTCGATCAGGTCGCCCTCCACTATCAGGCCGGTCGCCGGAGCGGCCCTCTGGGCATAAGCAGCCGGGTCGTAGCCCGCATGGGGAAGCGCGTCGATGATCACGTCCCAAAGGGGCGGATATCCGGCGGCCATGTAGCGGTCGAGCGATTCGGCCGAATAGCCGGATTTCAGCAACGAACCGGGCCAGGGGTTCGCCTGATCGGCGGCCTCGGCCGCATGGATCAGCCGTTCGTCGAATTCCCACGCGCCGCCGATATGGTCGATGTGGGCGTGGCTGGAGACGCAGAGCAGCGGCCTGGACGGATCGGCGCGAACCGTGTCGAGAAAGGGCCGCAGCACCGCGACGCCCATGCCGGTGTCGAGGATCATGTCCCGGTCGCGCCCCTCGACCAGATACATGTTGGCCTGAAACAGCGGATGGACATGCGGCTCATCGATCAGCGTCAGCCCCGGCGACAGGCTGCGGGCGGTGAACCAGGGATTGGCGAGGGGCAGGGTCATGGGTGTCCTTTCGCATCGGGTGTCGCAGCCTAGGCGGGACGATGCTGTCTCGCGACGGAAAATCGTGGTAGTCTGTCGAGTTGCTCAGAGGATATTTAAGTCGGCGGCTGCCTCGCGGCGCCTTTCCATCGCTGCTCGGTCCCTCCGGACAGATACATGACAGACCCATCAGCCACGCTTCGTGCAACCAGTGAGGGACGGTGACAAGAACCGACGATGATGCCCACCCCGCCGGGACATCGCCAGGTCCGAACGAAAAGATCGAGGCGCATGTTCGGATCCGCGCCCGAGATGCGACGCGCCGAGCTGCGAGGGCGGCAATTCCGTGCGACCAGACCTTTGTCGAGGATTCGGTGCTTGCGGTGAGGCAGGCGGGGTATCGATGCAAGGTCACCGGCCGTGCCTTCGATATCGATTTCAGAACCAGGGGCGCCGGGGGCACGCATTACGCCCCGTCCCCGGATCGGATCGTTCCCGAACTGGGGTATGTTCGCGGGAACGTCCGATGGATTCTGTGGTGTATCAATCGGGGCAAGGGCGAAATGTTGGCGGAAGATTATCTCGAGATCTGTCGGATGGTTGCGGGGTACCTGGCGGACGATGTGGCAGCCCCGGGCGAAGCCCACAGCGCGCAACCGCCATACACAAGACAACAACTGGCCGCCTTCAAGGCGCACGTGACCATGGCGCGCAGGTCGCTGGACGGTCTGACGGGCGACGCCCGCATGACGGCTATCGGGAAGCTCGCGCGCTACGAGGCAAGGCTCGCGACCGCATTGGCGCCGCGCGAGGTTTGATCGGCCCAAGTCGCGTGCAGCTCACCTGTCCGCCTCGATGCGCGCGCGCAGCGCCGCCTGAGCGGCGCGGTCGAGCGGGAAGTTCCACATCAGCGCGATGGCGATGGCCTTGAAGGCGATCGGGGCGGCGGCGTATAGCGCGGTCAGGCCCCAGAGTTGGGCCGAAGTGTTCGGGCCGTCCGCGGTGAAGCCGATGGCGCCGAGGAGGATGAGGGAGGCGCCCCCCGCGCCGGCGAGCGCGAATTTCTGGGCCAGCGCCCAGATCGCGAAGAAGGCGCCGGTGCGTTGCGCGCCGCTGGTGGCGGTGTCGAGATCGACGAGGTCGGCCTGGACGGCCGAGGGCAGCGACAGGTCGGCCCCGAGGGCTGCGCCCGACAGCACGCAGATGACGACGAAGGCCGCGATATCGCCCTCACGCAAAAAAAACACGCCGGTGAAGACCACGATGTTGTAGATCATCGCGACGCACCACACGCGATGCTTGGAGTAGCGGCCGATCAGCCGCGGCCAGAGCGGCGCGGCGCAGACCGCCGACACGAAGTAGACGATGAGCAACGGGCCGCCGAGATCGGGCGAACCGAGCCGCTGTCCGACGAAGAACAGGAAGAGCCCCGAGGGCAGCGCATTGGCGGCGCCGTTGATGAAGTAGGCGATGAGAAGCCGCGCGAAAAGCGGCTCACCGGTGAGGACGCGAAAGACCGAGCCCACAGTCAGCGTCGAGCGGGTGTAGTCGCGCGGCTCCGGCACGCGGGCAAGGCAGAGCGCCGTGGCGCAGGGGAGCAGGATCACGATCAGCGCCGCCACCATGGTCATTCCGGCGGCGGCGGTCGCGCCCAGCGAATAGAGCACGGCGGCGAGGATGGTGCCGAGCAGCCCCGCCGTCTCGCGCCAGACGGCGATGCGGCCACGCTCGGAGTAATCGCCGGAGATCTCGGCGCCCCAGCTGAAATACGGGATCAGCATCAGGGTCCAGCCGAACGTCAGCACGAAGAGCCACAGCGCAAATCCCGCCAGCGTCACGTCCGGACCTGGGACGAACAGCATCCAGACCGCGCCCATCACGATCGGGCACCCCAGCGCCAGCCACGGACGCCGGCGCCCCCAGCGGGTCGGCAGGCGGTCGCTGAGGACGCCGACGGCCGGGTCGAGCAGCCCGTCAAACAGGCGCGCCAGCAGGAACACCGTTCCGATCGCCGCCAGCGAAAGGCCGTGCGCGCTGGCGTAGAACTCCGCGAGGAAGACGTAGACAGGGAAGTACATCGCCGCGAGCGGCAGCGCCGGCGCAGCAAATGCGGCGAGCACGCCCCGCGGGATCGGAGCGGACACGCGCGTCAGGCCGGGCGCAGCATCGTCACCTGCGCGACATCGGCGGTGCCGGTCAGAAACGCGGCGGCGCAGGAGGTGAGATAGAACGTCCACATCCGCCGGAAGCGTTCGTCAAAGCCGAGCGGCGCGATTTCGGTCCAGGCGGCGTTGAAGGCGATATGCCAGCGGCGCAGCGTTTCCGAGTAGCTGGCGCCGAATTCGAGGCTGCCGACCTGGTGCAGCTGCGCGCGTTCGATCTGGGCGCGCAGCACCGACGGGCTCGGGAGCATGCCGCCGGGGAAGATGTACTTCTGGATGAAGTCGGTGGTCTTGCGGTAGGTCGGGAACATCGTGTCGGGCACGGTGATGACCTGGATCGTCGCGCAGGCGCCGGGCTTCAGCCGCTCGCGCACCGTGTCGAAATAGGCGGGCCAGTATTTTTCGCCGACCGCTTCGAACATCTCGATCGAGGCGATGCCGTCGTAGCAGCCGCGTTCGTCGCGGTAGTCGCGCAGGACGATCTCGACCCGGTCGTTCAGGCCCGCCTGCTGGATGCGCGCCTGCGCGAAATCGTGCTGTTCGCGGCTGATCGTCAGCGCCGTCACGCGTGCGCCCCGCGCCTTGGCCGCATATTCGGCGAAACCGCCCCAGCCGCAGCCGATCTCGAGCAGGCGCCGCTCGGGCGCCGCGCCGATCAGGTCGCAGACGGACGCATATTTGCGCGTCTGCGCCTCGGCGAGCGTCTCGGCCGGATGGATGAAGAGCGCCGAGGAGTAGGTCATCGTCTCGTCGAGCCAGCGCGCGTAAAAGGCGTTGCCGAGATCGTAATGCGCCGCGATGTTGCGCCGCGCTTGTTTTTTGGTGTTGCGGTTCAGCCAGTGGTTGAACCGCTGCCAGAAAGCGATCAGCCGGGCCGCCGGGTGGTGCGAGCGATCGACCCAGTCGCTGGATGTCAGCAGCACGTCGAGCAGGACCTGCAGATCGGGCGTGTCCCACCAGCCGTCGAGATAGGCCTCGCAGAAGCCGAGTTCGCCCTCGCGCGCGACACGGCCGAAAAGCCCTTTGTGCTTGACGTCGATGCGGGCCGACTGGCCCGGCTCGCGGCCCTCGACGCGGAACACCCGCCCGTCGGGGATGGCGATGTCGATCCGGCCGGCGCGCATGCCCTGGAGCAGCGCAAAGGAGGCGGGGAACCAGCGCGGCAGGTCGGTCTGGCCCAGCGTCGACGTGATGACCTGCGCGGCGTCCGGCGCAAGGGAGCGCACCGTGGTCATGGCGTTGTTCATGGCGTTCACGTCCGCACCTCCGCAACCGGCGCGGCGTTCGTCGGGCGGGCCAGCGGCACGCGCTTCAGCCAGAGCCGCAGCGCCTGCCAGTGGATCGCCGCGATCACCTTCAGCGTCATCAGCGGATGGGTCAGCACCGCGCCGGCGAGGGCGCGGTCGGTGAAGGGCCGGGCGTCGCCTGACTGGGTGGCGATCAGCGTCTCGCCCTCGGGGCCGGCCTGGCGGATGCGCAGGGCGAGGCGGTCGCCCGGCGGGGCGACGTCGAACCGGTAGGTCTGATCCATGGCGATGAACGGCGAGACGACCATCTCCTTCGACTGTTCGTGGCGGTAGGCGCCGCCGCGCGGGGCGCCCGCCGGTCGGACGTAGGCGATCTGATCGCCGAACGTGTTCTTGACCTCGTAGATCACGGCGGTCAGGTCGTCGGCCGCATCGTGACAGAAGTAGACCGACAGCGGGTTGAACACAAAGCCCCACATCCTCGGAAAGGCGAGCAGATCGACGCGGGCCGCCGGTGCGAGGCCCGCCTGCGCCAGCCGGTCGTTCACCCAAGGACGCAGCGGCGAGCCGTCGCGCGCGCCGTGGTCGCGGTCCATCAGCGCGAGAAGGCCGGCGCGGTTGTGGCGCATGAGCCGCGAGCGGCCCAGCGTCTCGGGCAAGCGGTCGATGTCGAGCAGCACCGAGAAGACGCGGTAGCGGAACCGGTGCCGGCGCGGGATCAGCCGCATGTGCATCACGTGGCCGACATAGAGCCGTGCGGCGGGTCGCGGCGTCATTCGGCGGCCTCGGCGGTGGCGGCGGGCGACGGCAGGTCGCGCGCCCAGGCTGGCCGGGCGCCGAGCGCCGTGGCGGCGGCGAGGCCGCTGCGCAGCCCGTCCTCGTGGAAGCCGTAGCCGAGCCAGGCGCCGGCGTGCCAGACGCCGCCTCTGCCCTGCACCGCCGCGATCGCGCGTTGACCGGCGAAGGCCGCGGCGTCCATCACCGGATGGTCGTAGGTGAGGTCGCGGTGGACCAGCGCGGGATCGGGGACGCGGTCGGGATTGAGGCTGACAAAGAGCGGAACCGCGCGGTCGATCCCCTGCAGGCGGTTCATCCAGTAAGTGACGGGGGCCGGGCGATGCTGGTCGATCGCGGGCCCGCCGGAGCGGAAGTTCCAGCTCGACCAGACCTTTCGGCGGCGCGGCATCAGGCTCGGGTCCGAATGCAGGATCGCGCGGTTGCTCGAGGTCGCGAACGCGCCGAGCGCCGCGCGTTCCTGCGCGTCGGCGTCAGTGAGCAGCGCCCGCGTCTGCGGTGCATGGCAGGCGAGCACGACCTGGTCGAACACCGCCTCCGCGCCGTCGGCGAAGCGCAGATGCGGCTGGCCGCCGGGGCGGGTGACGGCGACGACCTGCGCGCGCGGTTGCGCCCGCGACCCTAGTCGCGCAATCAGGTGATCGACGTAGACGCGGCTGCCGCCCTCGACGGTGCGCCAGTGCTGGCGCTCGGCGAGGGAGGCGAGCAGATCGTGGTTCTGAAAGAAGTTGAGAAAACTCTCGGCCGGGAAGTCGAGCATCCGCTCGATCGGCGTCGACCAGATCGCGCCGCCCATCGGCAGCACGTAGCAATCGCGCAGCCAGCGCGAGAATCGCTCGCGCCCGAGCCAGTCGCCCAGACCCAATCCGACGCAGCACCCGGCCGCGAGGCTTTCGCGCGCGCGCCGGTTGAACCGCGGGATCTCGAAGACGCCGCGCACGAAACCCGGGCGCAACAGATTGGCGCGCTGCGCGAAGACGGTGTCGAGCCCGTCTCCCGACCATTCCATCGCGCCGTCGTTCAGCGAAAAACCGAAGGACATGTCCGACAGCTTCGTCGGCACGCCGAGATGCTCGAAGAGGCCGCAGAGATTGGGGTAGTTCCGGGTGTTGTAGACGATGAATCCGGTGTCGACCGGAATGCTCCGGCCCGCCGCCTCGACGGTGACGGTGTTCGCGTGGCCGCCGAACCGGTCGGACCGCTCGAACAGCCGCACGTCGTGGTCCTCCTTCAGCGCGTAAGCCGCTCCCAATCCGGCAATGCCGGAGCCGACAACCGCTATCCGCATCAAAGTTCCTGTCCCGTCCGTGTCAATCCGCCTCGGCGCGCGGCCGGGCGGTGTGTTTGTCGTATGCGGTCATCGCCGTGTCCCGACCCTTTTGTAGCTCGACCATCGGGCCTGGGTAGGGGTCCGACGGGGCGAGGCCCCAAGACTTCGGCATCGCGTTGAAATAATCCTGCGCGTCACGCGCGCTCGACCCGTCGAACCCGAGCACGAAGCGCCGCCGATACCGGCCCTCGGGATCGAACTTCTCGGCCTGGGTCGCGGGGTTGAAGATGCGGAAGTAGGGCGCCGCGTCCGGCCCCGACCCGGCGGCCCATTGCCAGCCCATCGCGTTCGAGGCCGGGTCCCAGTCGATCAGGCAGTCGGCGAACCAGTCGAGCCCGACTTTCCAGTGCGTCATCAGATGCTTGGTCAGATAGCTCGCCGTAAGCATCCGGACGCGGTTGTGCATCGTCCCGGTCACGAGCATCTCGCGCATGCCGGCGTCGACCATCGGCTCGCCGGTCAGGCCGCGCCGCCAGCGCTCCGCCTCCGGGCCGTCGCCCTTCCACGGAAACTCGTCCCACTCGGGCCGCCAGTTCGCCGTCTCGATGTGCGGCGTGTGCCAGATCAGGTGCCAGGCGAATTCGCGCCAGACCAGCTCCTTGAGGAAGGTCTCGGCGCCCGCCGCCCCCTCGGCCATCGCCCGCGCGCCCGCGTGCCAGACCGTTCGGGGCGAGATCTCGCCATAGGTCAGGTTCTCCGACAGCCGCGAGGTCGCGTCCATGTCCGGACGGTTCCGGTCCGCTGCGTATCCGGCGATCGGTCCGGCCACGAACTCGGCCAGCCGGTCGAGCGCCGCCGCCTCGCCGACGCGGACGAACCGCGCGGTGACCGCGGCGCCGCGGTTCATCGCCGCGCCGAGCCGCCAGTCCTCCAGCCGGTCCGATGCGGGCCAGGCTGCGGGCGCAGCCAGCCGTGACGGCGCCCGCAGCGGCTCGGGCGCGCCCCGCGGGCCGACCGTGCGCCAGAACGGCGTGAACACCTTGAAATAGCCGCCGGCCCTGGTCTCGGCGCTCCAAGGCTCGTGGATCAGGTGGCTGGGATGGCTCGCCACTGCGACGCCGTCCGCGGTCAGGCCGGCCTTCACCGCCCGGTCACGCGCGATCCAGGCGGGGGCGTACAGCCGCGACCACGCCACCGCGCCGGCGCCCGTCTCCGCCACGATCTCGCGCAGGGCGCCGAGCGCGGGACCACGGCGCAGGATCAGGTCGGAGTCCATCGCCCGCAGTCGCGCCCGCAGATCGGCGACGGAGAGCCCGAGGCGCCACCGCGCCGCGGCGCCCAGCGCCTCGGTTTCGGGATCGAGCACGAAAACGGGGATCACCGACCCGCCCGACGCCACCGCCGCCGTCAGCGCCGGATGGTCGGCCAGCCGCAGGTCGCGGCGGAACCAGACGATATTCGGGCGGCGGTCGGTCATGCCGAAAAGTACGCGCCCGCGTCCGGAATGGTTTCGCGCGCCGTCACAGCACGGCGTCCAGCGCGCCGATCAGCCGCGCGACCTCGTCCTCGTGCGTGTAGTGCACGAAGCTCAGCCGCAGGACCCCGTGTTCGGGATCGATCCCCAGCGCTTCGAGCAGCCGCACGGCGTAGAAGTGCCCGCCGCCGGCCATGATCCCGTGGGCCGCGAGCGCCGCCGCGACCTCACCGCCGGGCCGGGCCAGCGCCACCGCGACGGTCGGGACCCGCCCTTCGGGCTGCGCGGGACCGATCAGGCGCAGATCGTTGCGCCCGCCCAGGTAGTCGAGCAGCGGCGCGAGCAGCCGGGTCTCGTGGGCGCGCTGCAGGTCGTGGACACGCGACGCCCGGACGCTGGCGGCCGGATCATCGGCGAAATGCCGGGCGTGCAGCGCATCGACGTAGTCTGCCATCCCGGCGCTCGCCGCGATCTGGGCGTGATCCGGCCCGGCGGGCGTCAGGCGTTTCGAGGCGACGCCGGCGTTGAAGTAATGCCCCTGGTTCGGCAGGCGCTCGGCCAGCGCCCGGCGCACCACCATCACGCCCTGATGCGGGCCATAGGTCTTGTAACTGGAGAACAGATAGATGTCGGCGCCCAACGCGCCCACGTCCGGCAAGCCGTGCGGCGCATAGGAGACGCCATCGACGCAGGTCACGGCGCCCGCGTCCCGCGCCATCGCGGTCAGCGCCGCCACGTCGTTCACCTGGCCTACGATGTTCGAGCAATGCGGGAAGGCTATGAGCCGCACGCGCCCGTCCTCGAGAAGCGCCGCGAGGTCCGCCGGGTCGAGCGCCCCGGTTCCGGGATCGACCCGCCATTCGCGGATGTCGAGGCCCGCCTCGACCAGCCGCCGCCACGGCCCGGAGTTCGCCTCGTGGTCCTGGTTCGTCACCACCACCGCGTCGCCGGGCGCGAGCGCCGCGCGAAAGGCGGTTGCGAGGACATAGGCGTTCTGGCTGGTCGAGGGGCCAAACTGCACCTCGTCCGCGTCGACGCCCAGAAGCGCCGCCAACCGGGTTCGCGCCTCGTCCATCTCGGCGCCGGCGATCGCGCTCGCGGTGTAGGCGGCGTAGGGCTGGACCTTGCGGGCGCGATAGAACCGCGTCAGCCGATCGATCACCGGGGCGCAGGCGTAAGAGCCGCCGGCGTTCTCGAAGAACGCCTGTCCGGCGAGGTCCGGTTCGGCGAAAGCGGGAAACTGCTCGCGGACGAAATCGATGTCGAGGTCGGGCATGCGCCCAGGTTCCTTGTTCCGGGGTCCAGACCGCTGGAGCGGCGCGCCGCCTTGATGTCGGATGGCCCGGTCCGTTGCAAGGGGGCTCGCCGCGACCGAAACGCCGAGGCTTGTCACGCACGTTGCGGCGTGCGAGATTTTCGCGGGTGGGCAGGAACTTCGCGGGTCAGACGGTGGCGCTGGGCGTGGGAAGATGATGTTGGGGTCGGACGGCGGTGATCCGCGCTGGAAGCTGTGGGCGGAGGGCGTGCGCACCTGGCTGCCGCTGCTGATTTCGGTCTGCGCGATCAGCCTGACGATCTTCCAGGCGACGCAGGGACGCAAGCACACCCGGCTCAGCGTGCAGCCGCGGATCGATTTTCGCCTGAACGAGGACGAAACCGGCGCGGTGACGATCAAGATGGTCAACGTCGGCTTCGGACCGGCGATCGTCACTGAAGTGACGCTGGGCCACGGGGAGGCCGATCTCGGCAAGGTCGATCTGGACGCCTGCCGCGAACTCGACCGACGGCTCGGCCGCGAGGGCGACGACTGGGACACCGGGTGTTTCGTGATGGACGGCGAGTACGTGCTGCGGGCCGGGGACGAGGCGGTGCTCTACGCCAGCAGCCCCGCCCCGGGACTGAACACCGACGAATGGCGCGACAAGGTCATCGACTACGCGAAAATCCAGCTCAACGCGCGGTATTGTTCGTTCTACGAGGACTGCTGGTGGGCCGATCCAGCCGCCGGCAGAGGCGATCCCTGAACCTCAGCCGCGCCGTCGGCGGCGTTCGCGTAGCGGTCCGGGCTCGACCCCGAGTCCGTCCGACGCGGAGGAGAGCCCGCCCAGCCGCCCGGTGATCGTCTCGATATCCGGGGCCGGCCCGCGCGGACGGGACTCCAGCGCTTCACGCATCGCCGTCAGATGTACGGGCGTCGTGCCGCAGCAGCCGCCGATGATCTTCGCGCCGCAGTCGCGCGCCAGAACGGCATAGTCGGCCATCAATTCGGGCGTGCCGTCGTAGAGGATCCGCCCGTCGGAGAATTTCGGGATGCCGGCGTTGCCCTTGGCGATCACCGGCAGGTGCGGGGCCGAAGCGGTGAAGCCCAGCACGGTGCGCAGCAGATCCGAGGCCCCGACCCCGCAATTCGCCCCGAAGGCGAGCGGCGGATAGGGCAGACTCTGCGCGAGGCCGACCATGTCCGCCGATGTGAGGCCCATCATCGTGCGTCCCGCGGTGTCAAAGCTCATCGTGCCGCACCAGGGCGCCCCGACCCGCGAGATGCCCAGCGCCGCCGCCTCGAACTCCTCGGGCGCCGAGATCGTCTCGATCCACAGCAGGTCCGCGCCGCCCGCCATCAGGCCGCGCGCCTGCTCCTCGAACATCTCCGCCGCGCCCTCGATGGTCAGCGGGCCGAGCGGCGCCATGATCTCGCCGGTCGGTCCCATCGAACCCGCCACCACCACCCGCCGCCCCGCCGTATCCGCGACCTCGCGCGCGATCTCGGCCGAGATGCGGTTGAGATCGTAGGCGCGGTCGGCGGCGTCGTGCAGCTTCAGCCGGCTGGCGTTGCCGCCGAAGGTGTTCGTGAGGAAGATGTCGGAGCCCGCATCGACGGCGCCCTGGTAAAGCGCGCGGATCTTGCCCGGCTCGCTTTCGTTCCACAGCTCGGGCGCTTCGCCGGCCTCGAGGCCCATGTTGAACAGATTGGTGCCGGTAGCGCCGTCGGCGAGCAGCCAGTCACGCTCCGACAGCAAGGTTTCGAGCAGGTTGGACATGGCGACGCGCACTCCCTTCAGGCCTGTTGCAAAGTCGTTTCGGCGATCGCCCGGATGCGACCGACCATCGCCCGAAGGCCGTTCGACCGCTGGGCGGACAGATGCTGGTCGAGCCCCAGCCGCTCCATCTCCGTCCGGGTATCCACGGCCAGAACTGCGTTGGGGTCAAGCCCTGCGTACAGCGCGTGCAGAACGGCGATCAGCCCGCGCACGATCATCGCGTCACTGTCGCCGTGGAAATCGAACCGCGCGGCGGCGCCCGCGCCGGTCAGGACGGGCGCGATCCAGACCTGGCTCGCGCAGCCCTCCACTTTGGTCGCGGGCACGCGCAGCGCCGGATCAAGGGGCGCCATGCCCTTGCCGAGCTCGATCACGTAGCGATAACGGTCCTCCCAATCGTCGAGAAAGACGAAATCCTCGGCGATCTCCTCGAAACGGGGCGTGGCCACCGTGCATCTCCCTTTCCCGGCGTGCGTCGCAGATATGCCTGCCGGGGCGCGAGGTCCAGAGCGGGGTTTCGGTTTCGCCCTTTCCAATGCGCCGATCTGCAGCTATCGGGAGGCCATGATCGGACAGGGCGCACGGGTGGTCAATGCGGTTGTCTCGCTGGCGGGCGCAGGCCTGCTCGCGGGCTGCACGTTCGGCCTTTGGGAGGCGCCGCCGTCCGACCGCAACACCGACGACGCCGCGGTGATCCGGGACGAGGAGAGCGGGTTTCTGACCGGACTGCTTACCAACGAACCCGCCGACCTGCCCGACGCGGTGCCCGTGCCGGTGCTGCGCACTGCGGTTCTGGAGCGCGGCTATGGCGGGGTCATCGTCCGCGTCACCGGCGTCGCCCCGACGCAGGGGTTCTTCAACGCGACGCTGCTCGCCGAGAACGGCGGCGTTCCCGACGCCGCGGGCATTCTGACGCTGTCGCTGGTCGCCGTGCCGCCGTTGACCGCCGAAGCAGTCGGACCGGAACGCACCCGCCTGCTGCTGACCGCGGCCTTTTTTCAGGAGCTGGAACTGCGAACCATTCGCGGATTTCGCGTCGTCGCCGGCCAGAACAGCGTCACGCTGCCGCTGCGCTGAGCCCGGGCGCGCCGTGCCGCCTCAGCCGCTCGCGGCGCCGGGAGGCGTCACGGCCACCACGCGCACGCGCGCACCGTCGGCGGAGAGCGCGATCTCGCCGCGCTTCAACCGCAGCGCATCGCGCCCGAACAGATCGAACCGCCAGCCACGCACCGCCGCGACATCCGGCGCATCCTCCGCGGCGAGCGCGTCGAGTTCGGCGCCTGACGCGATCAGGCGTTGCGCGACGCCCGCCTCCTCGGCTTTGGCCTTCAGGAGCACGCGCAGCAGATCGGCCAGCGCCTCGGTCCCGGCCTTGCGCGCCGGCGGCTCGGCGGCCTGCGGCAACATCGCGGCGGGCAGCTTGTCGGCCCGCGCGATCGCGGCCAGGATACCGTCGGCGATGTCGCCCCGGCGGCCCTCGCGCAGCAGGAGCCGCGACTTGCCGAGATCGTTGTAGTCTTGCGGCCGATTGGCGGCGAGCTCTAGCAGGGCGTCGTCCTTCAGAAGGCGGCTCCGGGGCACGTTCCTGGTCTGGGCCGCTTCCTCGCGAAACCGCGCCAATTCGCGCAGCGCTCCGAGAAACCTCGGCGCGGTCGAGCGCGTCTTCAGCCGCATCCACGCGGTTTCGGGATCGGAGCGATAGGTTTCGGGATCGAGCAACACAGCCAGTTCCTCCTCGACCCACGCGGCACGCCCCGTTTCGGCCAGCCGCTTCGACAGCACCTCGTAGATTTTCCGCAAGTGCGTCACGTCCGCCAGCGCGTAGTCGAGCTGGGCGGCGCTCAGCGGGCGGCGCGTCCAGTCGGTGAAGCGCGAGGACTTGTCGATCTCGGCCCGCGCGATCTGACGCGCCAACGTCTCGTAGCCGACCTGATCGCCGTACCCGCATACCATCGCTGCGACCTGCGTGTCAAAGAACGGCGCCGGGATCACGCCCGCCGTCGTCGCGAAGATCTCCAGATCCTGGCGCGCGGCGTGGAACACCTTGACCACGCCCGGCGCGCGAAAGAGCGCATAGAGCGGCTCGAGCGACAGCCCTTCCGCCAGCGTGTCGATCAGCACCGCGGCGCCGCCGTCCGCGCCCGGCCGCGCGATCTGCACCAGACACAGCTGGGCGTAATACGTCCGCTCGCGCAGGAATTCGGTATCGACCGTCACGTAAGGCGCTGTGGCGCAATCCGCGCAGAACCGCGCCAGCGCATCGGTGTCGGTGATCAGAGTCATTTCAGGCGCGCTGCGGCACGCGCCCGCCCGACCGTGTCGCCTGACCGGTCAGATGCGTCGCGCTGCGGTGAAAACCACGCAATTTCAGACGTTTGCAAGGTCGCGCCTCTCATGGTCCGCAGTTTGTGACACATTGGGGCCGTCGCGGCAACCCGAGCGGGACCGCCCGACACCACGATCGGGCGACTGGCGCCCGGAATTTAGCGCATGGTGCAGTGCGGCGTTTTGTGAAACGCTCGCGATGCCGTCGGGACGGGGGACCAACAAACGCATGTCGATCAAGGCCAGCATATACCACCTCACCCACTACAAGTACGACCGCCCCGTGACGCTCGGGCCGCAGGTGATCCGCCTTCGGCCGGCCCCGCATTCGCGCACGCGCGTCATCTCGCACAGCCTGCGGGTCAGCCCGGCCGAGCATTTCGTCAACCACCAGCAGGACCCCTACGGCAACTGGCTGGCGCGCTTCGTCTTTCCCGAACCGGTTACCGAGCTCAAGATCGAGGTCGATCTCGTCGCCGACATGACGGTGTACAACCCCTTCGACTTCTTCGTCGAGGACGAGGCGGAGACCTGGCCTTTCGCCTACCCCGAGGACATCCGCCCCGATCTGGTGATCTACACCACACCCGAGCCGGTCGGTCCGCGCCTCCAGGCTTTCCTCGACACCATCCCGCGCGAGCGCACGCGCACCGTCGATTTCGCCGTGGGGCTCAACGCGCGGCTCGCCGCCGAGATCGGCTACGTCATCCGGATGGAGCCCGGCGTGCAGACGCCAGAGGAGACGTTCGAGCGCGCGACCGGCTCGTGCCGCGACACGAGCTGGCTGCTGGTGCAGATCCTGCGCAACCTCGGCCTCGCCGCGCGCTTCGTCTCGGGCTACCTGATCCAGCTCAAGCCCGATCTGGTGGCGATCGACGGCCCGCAAGGCACCGACCACGACTTCACCGACCTGCACGCCTGGGCGGAGGTCTACCTGCCCGGCGCCGGCTGGATCGGCCTCGACCCGACCAGCGGCCTTCTGACCGGCGAGAGCCATATCCCGCTCGCCGCGACCCCGCACTATCGCAACGCGGCGCCGATCTCGGGGGTGGCGAGCTTCGCGGAGGTCGAATTCGCGTTCGACATGCAGATCCGCCGCACCGCCGAGCATCCGCGCATCACCCAGCCGTTCTCCGAGGAGGCCTGGCGGGACCTCGACGCGCTCGGGCGCAAGGTCGATCGCGCGCTGGCCGTGGGCGACGTGCGCCTGACGATGGGCGGCGAGCCGACGTTCGTCTCCATCGACGATTTCGAGGCGGAGGAATGGAACACCGCCGCGGTCGGCCCGATGAAGCGCGGCCTCGCCGACCAGATGATCCGCCGCCTGCGCGACCGCTTCGCGCCGGGCGGCTTCCTGCACTACGGGCAGGGCAAATGGTATCCGGGCGAGACATTGCCGCGCTGGACGTTCTCGCTCTACTGGCGGCGCGACGGCAACCCGATCTGGGCCGAACCCGCCCTCGTCGCCGAGGAGGGCCAGGACACCAAGGCCGGCCCCGCCGAAGCCGAGCGCTTTCTCGCCGGCATGGCGGACGCGCTGGGCGTCGAGACCGGGATGGTCGTGCCCGCCTTCGAGGACCCGGCCGAATGGATCGTCAAGGAAGGCAACCTCCCCGACAACGTCACGCCCGAGAATTCGAAGCTGAAGGACCCCGAGGAGCGTTACCGCATCGCGCGCGTGTTCGAGCGCGGCCTGACCGAGCCGTCGGGCTACGTGCTGCCGATCCAGCGCTGGCAGTCGAAGGCGGCCGGGCATCGGTGGCGGTCGGAGAAATGGACGCTGCGGCGCGGGCATTTGTTTCTCGTGCCCGGCGACAGCCCGGTCGGGTACCGCTTGCCGCTCGGCGCCCTTCCCTATGTGCCGCCGTCGCAATTTCCGTACGTCAACCCCGCCGATCCCACCGAGCCGCGCGGCGAGCTTGCGGTCATCGCGCCGCTGCCGGTTGCGGCCCCCCCCCGCGCCCAACCGGTGACCCATATCGACGCCGGCGACACGCTGGTCCAGGAGCGCGTCGAACAGCAGGGCGCCGACCTTTCCGGCGCGGTGCGCACCGCGCTGAGCGTCGAGCCGCGCGACGGGCGGCTGTGCGTGTTCATGCCGCCCGTCGAGCGGATCGAGGACTATCTCGAACTTGTCGCCGCGGCCGAAGCCGCAGCCGCCGCGATGGGCCTGCCCGTCCATATCGAGGGCTACGCGCCGCCGCACGATCCCCGGCTCAACGTGATCCGGGTGGCGCCCGACCCCGGCGTGCTCGAGGTCAACATCCACCCCGCCGGCAGTTGGGAGGATTGCGTCGCCATCACCACCGCCGTCTACGAGGAGGCGCGCCAGATCCGCCTCGGCGCCGACAAATTCATGATCGACGGCAAGCACGCCGGCACCGGGGGCGGCAACCACGTCGTCGTCGGCGGCGCCACCACGCTCGACAGCCCGTTCCTGCGCCGCCCGGACCTGTTGCGCTCGCTGATCCTGCAATGGCAGCGGCATCCATCGCTCAGCTACCTGTTCTCCGGCCTGTTCATCGGCCCGACCTCGCAGGCGCCGCGCATCGACGAGGCCCGCCACGACAGCCTCTACGAGCTGGAAATGGCGCTCGCACAGATCCCTTCCCCCGATCAGGGCGGGCCCCCGGCCCCGTGGCTGGTCGATCGGCTGCTGCGCAACCTGCTCGTCGACGTGACCGGCAACACCCACCGCGCCGAGATCTGCATCGACAAGCTCTATTC
>Ga0105046_10008604_pt1 | contig 16027 bp, 8 predicted proteins | sample MAT03_FD_78385 | JGI IMG/M metagenome (GOLD analysis project Ga0105046, IMG submission 78385) | Freshwater microbial communities from Lake Fryxell liftoff mats and glacier meltwater in Antarctica - MAT-03 (megahit assembly) | ecosystem: Environmental > Aquatic > Freshwater > Ice > Liftoff...
CTTGGGTTCGCCCCCCTTGGGATCACCGGGTTTCGGCTCGCCGCCGTTCTTCGGATCGCCGGGCTTGGGTTCGCCCCCCTTGGGATCACCGGGTTTCGGCTCGCCGCCGTTCTTCGGATCGCCGGGCTTGGGTTCGCCCCCCTTGGGATCACCGCCGTTTTTGGGCTCGCCCGCCTTGGGTTCGCCACCGTTCTTGGGCTCGCCGCCCTTCGGGTCGCCATCCTTGCTTTCGGAGGGCTTGGGTTCGCCAGAGTCCTTGCCGCTGCCGGAATCCTTGGGATCGCCTTCTTTGCCGGAGTCCTGGCCGGGCTTCTTTTCGCCGCCCATCGGCTTTGACTCGGCCCCGTCCTTTGATCCTTCCTTGCCGGAAGGATCCTTGCCCTGATCGTCCTTGCCGTTGCTCTTGGATTCGCCGGTGTCGTTCTTCTGCTCGGCGTTGGGGTCGCCGGGCTTGCCTTCGGGCTTGGCCTCGGCGCGGTCGTCCTTGGGCTTGGCCGCGTTGGGGTCGCCGGGCTTTTTGGAGTCGCCGGGCTTCTTGTTACCAGCCATCCGTTCGGCGAGATCACGGGTCTGCTCGGCGAGGTCGCGTTGGTCCTTGCTGATGCGATCGCCCTTTTCGCGGGCCGCATCGGTGCGGGCCTGGATGATCTCCTGGGCTCGCTTGATGCGTTCGGCTTCCTTGAGGAACGCCTTGAGCCGTTCGATCTCGGCCTTGAGGCGGGCGGTGTCGTCATCGGTCATCAGGATCGCGAGGATTTCGGTGAGAGCCTGGCGAAGCTGTTCGTCGTCCCCGATCCACTTTCCGAGGTCGCCGCTGTTCGGGTTGCCGGTCTTGGCGAAGTTGGCGACCATGTCCTGGAAGAGCTTGTTGACGTTCCCCTGCGTGGAGAGGTCAAGAGCCTTGCGGATCGTCTTGGCGCGGGCCTGGTCTTCGGGGCGGTCGCTCTTTTCGAGCCGCTGGGCCAGGCGGAGCATCGCCTGTTCGAGATCCTTGAAGAGCTTGGCGTTCTGCTCCTGCTGCCGTTTGAGGGCCTCCGGTGAGACCTCGGCACTGCCCGCGGGCGGTGTCGCCGGCTGGGCCGTGAGCACGGAGGTCAGGCCGAAGAGCCCCACGGTGAACGCGAGCACAGCGGGCAGGATCTGCGACGACTTGAAGTGCAGGTTGAACTTGAACGTCATGGACGAACCTCCCAAGGATCCTGGGGACCGCCGTGGGCGACATATACATAAGACGAGGTTGCGAGGATAGGGTAACACTTTTCCGGGAGGAAAATCTCCGAATCTTCAGAACCCCGATGGCTGGGAAACCGTAAGGGCGGAGCTGGCGGGGGCCAGAAGTGTCCGCAGTCACCAACTGGGGAGAGAAACTGTAGCGTTAACTCAGAAGGCCGCCGTGTGGGCCGCCTATGCTCCGGGGCTACTTCACGCTCACGCGCACGACCACTGGCTTGCCGACCACGGGCATCACCGTGACGGTGAAGTCCCCCGCCTTCTGGCCGGCGGTCACCTCGTACTCGAAGTCCAGCTGATCCGCGGGGATCTTCACTTCCGTGGGGACTTTTAGCGAAGGATCGGACGCCAGGAAGCGGATTACGAGGTCGTCCTTGTCGTAAAGCTTCCAGTCGATGGCGTGCTTCACCTTCTTGCTTTCGCCCTTGCCCAGGGCCACGGGGCCGGCAGGCCGGACGTCCGGCTTGAAGAGCTTCCCCTTGAGGTCCTCGTCGAGTTCCTTGAGCGAAAGTCGGACATCCTGCTGCCGTTTGAGGATGGCCTGGATCCCGTCGCGGAGCTTGGCCAGCGTCAGCGATTCTCCGAGCTCGTCGCGGATCTTCTGAAGCCGGTCGACGAGCGCCTTCACGTTTTTCTGGGTGGCGTCCATCGTCGCGAAGTCCGGCTTTCGCGACTCGTTCAGAGGGGCTTGCAACGCTCCAACCGCCATCTCCGCGTTGCGGTACGATCCCTCGGAGGCATCTTCGAGGATGCCGTAGAGCGGGTTGACGATGACGCTGCGGAAGCGATCCACGGTCGCCTTCTGCACGCGGTTGACCTCGCACTCTCGCAGGATCCGACGGTAGTCGGTGAGCACGCTGCCGGTCACATCACGGCCCTTCGCGATATCCTGGCCGATGTCGATGCCCCGAACGGCGAGGTTGATGATCTCATTCGCCGGCACCGTCTCGTAGATTCCCGCCATCTCGGAGAGCTTCCGCTGAGCTTCCCGGAGCCGACGCAGGGCTTCGTCCACACGGAGGATCAGGCCTTCTTCTTCCTTGCTGATCTCGACAAGCAAGTCCGCCTCGGAGACGACCAGCAACTGGATCGGCGAAATGTTCGTGGCCTTCTTGGGCCCTTCCGGGTTCTCGACATTCGTATCCGTGCCCTGCACATTCAGGTCGATACGGTATCGCGGCTGCACCTCCGTCGCGGGTGCGACGAGGTTTTGCAGCACCTTCTCGATGTCAAAGTAGTCCTTCTGCGGGTTCTCGATCTTCACGATCTTCACCAGGCTTGGCGGCCCCCCGGCCAGAGGCTTCTTCAGGTCGTCGAGCAGTTTTATCCGGGTATCGCGAACAAGCGATAAGCTCAGGTCGTTGTACCCGGCGAGGACGGCGGAGCCTTTCTGCTTCGCATCCGACTTACTCAGCACGCGGGCGATGGTGGCGTCGATCGCGGGCATCACCACCGTCGCGAAGCCGACCGGACCCGGGGCACTGGCGAAGACTCGCGCGACGAGTTTGCCCTGCAAGGCCACGACGACCGGCGCTTCCAGCAGCGAGTATTCAAAAGTGTACTCCACCTTGCTCAGGCCGCGATCGTCCCGCACCACGCTCTCGGCGATGAACGGAACGCGGGCCAAAGGCGTGGCGAGATACACCGAACCCTGACGACGGAGAATATCCACCGCGAGATCGACCGTGGGCGGCTGGTCTTCTTGCTTCTGCACCAGCACGGTTCGCTGTGCGCGAACGCCATCCGTGTCGTCGTAAACCAGGTCGAACTCCAGAGCATCATTCACGCGAATCGGGCCTCGCATCGCCTGGACAATCTCGGCGTACCACGAGCCGCTGATTGTGGTGCTGAACCCATCACCCGTCGCGTTCACTGTCAGGGGGACGAGGTCGCCAGAGCCCACGGCGGCGCCGGGTAGCTTGCCCACGCGGGGTCGGAGGTATGCGGCTTTCAGCGGCTTGTCGGAGGTGGCCGTCAGCACGATTTCGGTGCCCGCGGGGGCGGAGAAGACCGACTTCTCGCCCGTGAGCGACACGTCTTGATCCGGCATTCGCTGGCGGAGGCCCTTGAGATCCGCATAGGTGCCCTGGTCCGGCGGGGAGTGGTGCAGGTAAGCGGGTTCGTACTGCGTTCGCACCAGGCGAGACAGCATCGGCGAAGGGACCAGCGTCACCTTCTTTGCGGGCATGCGGAAGTCTTCGGCCCACACCGAGACCGCCACCGATTCCGCCAGTTCCTTCAGTTCTCCGACGAACTCGTTCGTCGACTCCATCTTCAGCGGCCCGTCCCCCTGCGTGCGGCTGCCCTCGAAGGCGAAGGTGACAACCCGTGGAATCTCGAGCCGGCGAAGACGACGGGCGTTCGCGGGGTCATCCGCGAGTGAGTTGAGGCGGTCGATCGCCCCCGTGAGGCCGTTGACGTACTCGACCTGATCCACGGTGAGCGGGCCGCTCGCATTCACGGCGGAGCGAGCGATCGGCAGGCTCTTGAGGGCTTCGTCGCCAAGCAGAATGGGGACATCGGACCAGAGCATCGGCCGCCAGCCCACGGGAGCGCTGGGGTCCGCGACGACCCACTTCGCCGCTCGCACTCGCACCGCCACCGGCTTGGTCAGGGCGGCATCCTTCGCCACGCGGAGTTCGTCCGCAGGGAAGTTCACATATTCCAGGTGCACCTGCCGCGGCCAGGGCGTGTGCATCAGTGCGAGATTGCGCTCCGACCAGATCGAGGCGATGTGAGCCGAGTGCCAGAAGAAGCTCAGAGGCGAACGCTCTTTCGTGCTGGCCAGGTAAGCGATGATCGAGCCGACGAAGAGTAAACCGACCAGGCCCGCGAGTGTGAAGGACAGGCGCCAGAGGCGGTTCCAGTTGAAGACCTCGTTGACCGGAACAATCGCGACCCGCTTGCGAGCCTCGACGATGGTGGCGTTAATCATGTCCTCGGAGAAGCCGTAGGTGGCGGCCTTTTTCACATCCGAGAGTTCGACGGCGGTGATGAGCCGATCGCCGAGGGCGTTGGGGAAGCGGCGTTCGAGCACCATCGCCAGGGCGGGATAGGAGAAGTCCTTCGTGAGCCGGGCGAAGACACGTGAGGCGATGAGGAGCACGAGCAGGGTGGCCATGAGGACAAGCCCGATGCCGCGAACCCAGGCGGGGGCGTCGAGCACCCAGTCCCAGGTGGTGGCTTTGAAGAGGCCGAAGTCGAGGAGGAGGCCAACGGCGATCCACGCGACGACGAAGATGGCCGCGACGAGCAAGCCCTCGGCCACGACATAGCGCCGGATGGTGCCACGAAGGTGGTCGAGCGGTCCGACGAGCTTGGCATCGTCCTTCAAGGCGGTGGACATCGCGGGATCTCTATCGTTCGGCCGCAGCGCGGCTCAACAGGGTTACGTCACGCCAATCGGAGCAGTTTGCGGGTGAGCCACTCGGTGGACAACAACCCGACGATCGTAAGCAGGGCCACGCCGACCGTGACGTGGTAGGCGAATTCGCTCTCGCCGAAGAGCAAGAACAGGCCCAGGGCAAGGCCGAAGGCCAGGAACTGCACGCCCAGTGTGATGTAAGCCGGACCGACGTTGAGCCGGCAGATGATCACCATCCACGCCGTGGCAGCGAGGCCCAGCACGCAGATCCAGCCGTCCACCCCTTCGACGTTCGTGAAGAAGGGCACGGTGGCACCAAGCACGAACGCCAGCACCCAGACCGAGGCGATCACGGTGGCGAGGAAGTTCGGCAGCAATCGCGTGACCCCCTCCCAGAGGCCTCGAACCAGGCCGATGCCGAGGGTGGCGCCGAGCAGGCCGAAGAGCACGAAGAGCACGCGCGAGCGAGTCAGGTCAAAGTCGAGCAGGCGGATCGGTTGGCCGTAAATGGTGAGGTACGCAGGGCGGTCCCAGAGATCCTGGATGGCCCCACGGTTGCGGAAGTTGCGTTCTTCCGTCTTCATGCATGCGGGGATCAGCGAGATCAGGTCCTTCTCGGAAACGTGGAACGCGAGCTTCGGCTGGCCCGCCTCTTTCTTCAAGCTCGCCAGGAGCCTTTCGCGAACGACGTTATCCGCAACTCGGGCCTGAACGGAGGCATCAAACTCGCTGGCGATCGTGAGCAAAGCCGCGAAATCCGGCTGGCGGCGATCAAGTTCCGGATCGCTCTTGCGAATCATGAACTCGCCTTCGATCGTGTCGCCGGGGCTGTCTGGCACCTCGATCACCACGCGGTAGCGGTTCTCGCCCGGCGGGAAGATCTTCGGGTCCGCGGTCACTTCGGTCTGGTAATACCCGTCGAACTCGCCGGAGCTTTTCTTGGCCGCGAGGGGGTACGGGCCATAGGCGACTTGCGTCTTCAACTTTGTCACCGGGTCCTCGCGCACCACACGGTCGCCCGTGGGCGTGAGGGGCACGATCATGCTCTTGATTTCCTTCTCACCCACCGCGTAAGGCGTGCCCTTCGGCGACAGCACTCGTGCTTGCAGGCGGATCGGCGAACCGGAGATGTACTCCTTGTTCAGCAGCACTCGACCCCGTGCCGCCTTCACGTCGCGGTTCGCGGAGATGTACCGCGCCAGCTTGATCCAGAAACGCTGGTGATACTCGGCCCCGAGCGTCGGATCGATCGCGCGAATTCGGTAGAGTTCCGGCGAACCCATATAAGCCGTGCGGCCTCGAGCGGGTTGCGTGATCACGAGCCAGGGGCGGAGGAACTGCTCGCCCTTCTCGTCGATGTCCGCCAGTTCCGCGAGTGTCTGGGCGCCGGGCTTGACCATCTTCACGGGGTACGATGAGAAGAAGCCTCGCGGAGGAGACAGATCCCGCAAGGGTTCATCAGGGTTGCGAACGAACTTCTCCCGGCGTGTGAAGAACATCTCCCAGCCGGCTGTCGGGTCGGGGTTGTTCGAGTCCGCGGAGAGCTTGAGCAGGTCGCCATCCGGGGCGGGCTGGAAAACCAGCCGGCGCGGGTTCTTCGGGATCGGCCGCACCTGCTGCACCACGATGTCGTCCGGAATCACCGGCAGCAACTCGAGGATCGGGCTGAGACGGCTGTTCGTCTCGGCACGGGCCAGCTGGAACGTGTTCTGATTGTCCGCCACCAGGATCAACCCGCCGCCGAGGTTGTTCACCCAGGTCTGGAGATTCTTGATGGTGTCCTCGGTCATCTCGCCCCAGTCGGGGTCGAAGGCGATGATGAGGTCGTATTCATTGAGGTTGTAAAACTTGTTCTCGATGTCGGTCTTGCCGGCCGTGTCCAGGAGGTTCGGGAAGCGTGTGAGCATCCGTTCAGGCGGCACGTCCTGTACGACCTCGCCCTTGCTGCCGCTCTCGCTTTGCATGAGGATCGAGAGTTCCGCACGGTTGGCCTGCACCTCGCGAACGAGCATGGTGCGAAGCGTCTGATACTCTCGCATCGGGCCGCTGGTCACCAGGAGCACACGCAACGGTCGGCTCAGAATCTGGATGCCGGACCGTTCGCGGATGTGCTCCTTGCCCGCGAAGACCTCCCGGCGATCCTTGGCGATGCGAGCGACGACAGACCACGGGCCCTGCTTCATCTTCCGCTTCCCGGAACCGTCCGTGCTGGCATCCGTGAGGGCTTCGGGGAGCTTCGTCGGATCGATGACGAAGTCCACCGACCCGTGAGGCGGGTCGCCCGGCGTGAAGGTGAGATTCGCGGAAAGCTCGTGGTCCGGGACGTCCTTTTTCGGATCCCGGCCTGGCATGAAGAGGCCCAGCTTGACCTCGACCGACTGATTCGCAAGGTTCACGCCGTCCGCTTCGACAGCGATCTTGAAAGCGTCGTCCGGCGGGGTGCGATCGGGAGCGACGATGTCCGTGATCGTGATGGCAACGGTCTGGCGATCCTCGCCGACGGCGATGGTGAAGACAGGAATCTGCTCGCGCGTCGCACGTTCCTTCAGTTCGATGAAGGAAGTATCCGAACCCAGGTTGCTGCGGCCGTCGGTGAGGACGATCACGCCCTGAGCCATGTTCGAGGACTCACGGTTGATCGCCGCGATCGTCGAGTCCGGCACGTTGGTTCCCAGCACGATCGAACGAGCCACGTCGACGCGCTTCTCGAGCTTCTCGCGGTTCGACTTGAGCACCTCCCGATCCGCGTCCGCCAGCCCTGCCGGGAACGATTCCTCGATCGGCTTCTTCAGCCAATCCATGGCCCAGTCCGGGCTGCCGGCCCCTTCGCTGGTGAAGGCGGGGGAACCACGCAGGGCTTGTTTCCCAGGCTCGCTGAGGTCCCGGAGCAACCAGGCACGGAAGTCGTATCGCGTGAAGGCGTCCCAGTCGGGCTTGGTCCAGCGGGCATCACCCTTCGCGAAGGTCTGCGTCTCCTCGTCGAGACGGGTGCCGAAGCGATAGACGAAGACCGGATTCTGCTGCATCAGCGACTGGATGAGCGCAATCTTCTCGTCCGTCAGCAGATCGATCACCTTATCGATTCGGGTCTGCGTCTTCTGGTTGGGCTCGCTGGCGATGTCGTCGCTGAGCCGCATGCTGGGGCTGATGTCGATGAGTATGATGACGCGGGATCGCTTTTCGGTGCGTTCCCATGTCTGGCAGGAAGGCAGCAGGAAGACGGCCGCGAGCAGGCCGTAGACATTGATGCGAAGCGCTGAGAGAACGGTGGCCCAGAAGACGTTCATGGACTTTGGCACGAACGGGAACGCCACCGCGATGAGGGCCGGGACCGCAAGCGTGCCGAGCAGGAACAGCGCCGTGGGCGACGCATGTTCTCCGTTCATCCTCTCGTTGAGGAAGGAATACCCCACGAGGGCACCGCCGATCACCGCATACAGGATCACGATGCCGAGGCCGAGTTCGATCCAGTGCTTGGCGGAGCGCCAGCCGAGATCGCGGACATAGTTGATGAAGGTGAAGACCGCCGCGAGTGCGAAGACGGTGCCCGTGAGAGCGAACCAGAAGACGGCCTGGTTCCCTGCCGAGGTCGGCGAGGCGAAGGAGGAACCGGGCTTCGCGGCCGAGGTGTCCTCGTTGAAGAAGTTATCGAGGAAGGCGATGAGGGTGAGGTACCCCGCGGTGCCGGCGAGAGCACGCATGAGAGCCCGCGACGGCGTGTGGTGCTTGAGGCTTTCCTCGGACAGCCGCGGCAGGTACACGATCATCGGCAGCAGGCTCAGAATCGCGGGAATCGCCAGAGCACTGAAGACGACCCACGGATGCCCGTCGGGCGGCCACTTCGCGATCGACGAATAGCTGAAGACCGCGAAGCGAGTGACGAACCCCTGCATGGCGACCGCGAGCACGCAAACGAGAGCCACGCCCGCCCACCGCAGCCAACCCATGCTGCTGGCGACCTCATGGCGACGCACGATCTGGCCGCCGGTGACGAGTCGTTCGGCGAACAGACCCAGGAGCAGGGCCGCCGCCACGAGAGCGATCACGAGTGGGAAGGTGCGCGCGACTTCGCTATTGAGGAAGAACTGCTCAAGGCTATGGGGAACCGCGTCGCCCAGGCGGCGGAGGACGAACTCGGTTTCCTGCGTCGGTCCAGTCGGATTCATCGTCGTTTTCTCTTGGGACAGGCTTCTCGCCTGTCATGACTTTGAACTCGGGCGTCACCATTAAAGAGACGCGGTGACACTAGTTTCCCAGGGGCACGACAGGCGGGAAGTCTGCACTAAAGGCCTGTCCGATTTCCCCCCACGGCTGCGGCCGCGGTGGGGGCGTACTCCTCGATCTCGCCCGGGTGCGAGTGATGGCTCAGTCTCACGGCCATCATCTGCTCCACGGCCAGGATCAAAATCAGCATCAGGTAGATCCACCGGCCGCTCGAAAGATCGCTGGGCTTCTGCTTCAGATCGTCCGTCCAGTTCGCGTCGTCCGGCGAGTGCAAGGGAGCCTTCTCCGTCATCAGCGCGATGTCATCCGTGTTCGCCCGGCGAAGGTCGCCTTCACGCAGCGCGTCCAGGTTAAAGGTGTACGATGCGTACTCATACATATTCTTCCCCGCATCCGGCGCGGCGGGGTTCTTCAATCGCGAAAGCTGGAAGATGTAAGCCCCCGGCTCCGTGGCGCCGTTGAACGAAAGCTGGAGCCGCTCCTTCGCCAGGCTCAACGGCTGGCTGCCGAGATCCTTGAAGACCACCGTTGCCTTCTTGTCCTTCTCTTTCGAGGAATCGAGCGTGAGCAGCGTTCGCTGCACCGCCGGATCGAAGCGTGCGGGGTCGAAGGAGAGGCGGAGCGTGTCGCCCAGCGAGAGGTTGTCGTCGGTGCCGCCGCCGGCGAGATACTTCTGCAGTTCGCCCATCACCGGCGCGAAGGACGCCTTGCCCCAACCGGAGGGCCAGTCGTTCCACGCTTCGCCGGCCGTGGTGAGAAGCAGCGTGACGCGGCCCGTGCCGAACTGCTTGGCGAGGTAAAGCGGGTCGCCGAACTTGACCGTGTCGCGAATGCGAACGAAGTCCGCATTGGTATCCGCCATCTCGGGCAGAGCCCAGAACTCGCGGAGCATCGGCACGCTCGGATCGCCCGTGGCGCCCTGATCCGCGAGCAGGCGATCGAGTTCGCCCGCCAGCAACGCCACCGGTTCGCTGGTGATCATGAGGGCCTGAATCTGGTCCAGCATCGGCTTCGCAGGGGCCTGGCCGTCGATCGCCTTGGACTGGTCGAGGTACTGGCGATAGGCCGCGTACTTCGGCTCCTGGATCTTCTCGCGAAGCTTGCGGATCATCGGCTCCACGATGGTCTGGGCCTCGCCCATCGGCATCTCGCTTGGCAGGCAGTAGATCTCTTTCACGGCGGGGTCGTCGCGCCAGCGGCCGAGCCTCTTCACGGGCCAGTACTGCTTGACGTTGATGAAGTGGTAGAACTTCTCGACGTCGCGAGGGTCCACGGGGTTCCCGATGCCATCGCGATAAAGTCCGCGAACTGCCGGGTGATCGCGGGACGAGGGATCACGGCGAAGGATCTTCTGCGTGAAGGCCCGGAGCACGTCGCGGTCCTTCGGTTCCTCGGTCGCCTTCGCGGGCAGCGGCACAGGCATCAGGCCCAGGCCGTCCTTGTAAATCAGCTTGTTGTAAGCCTCCGGCTTCACTTTGCCCCCGAGGAACACGCCCAGGCCGCCCCCCTCACGCACGTACGCTTCGAGGTTCGCCACGGCGGTCTCGCTCAGTTCCGGGACGTTCAGCAGATAGACGGAGCGGAACTCACGCAGGTCGCGAGTCTCGAGATCACGCACGGAGCCGCTGACCCAGTTCAGGCCGCCGAGGGGCCCGAGGAAGACGCGCTTGAGATAGAAGCCGTCGGCTTCCTTCTTGTCGCGCAAGGCGGGGTCCGTGCCCTCGATGACGAGCACGCCAAGGCGGTCGCGGACCTCGACGACTGCGTGGCGGATGTTATCCGCGAGGAGCCCCCCGGGCTCGTTGTACTCGAGGCGAGCCGTCACCAGATTGAAGCGATCCAGCGGCCGCTGCTCGGTGCCGGTCTGGCTGAATTGCAGGAGGAAGGTGAGTTCCTTCTCCTGATTCGCGGAGAGGATCTCGAAATTCTTGGAGAGGCCAAGGTTCTCGTCGCCGTTGACCAGGATGGCACAGCGAACGTCGCGAAGCTCGGTGTTGCCGAAGTTCCGAACCGTCAGGCTGAATTCGACCGGCTCGTTCGCCGCCACGACGCGTGCCTTCGGCTTCAGTTCGACGATGCCAACGTTCTCGTGGAACAGGGGCGACTTCTTGTCCGCCCGGCGGAAGGGGTGAGCCGTGTCGATCAGGTGGACGCGAACCTGGCCCGCGTTGAGTTCCTTGATCGCCTCCTTGATGACCTCCCCTTCCTGTGTCCAGTCGATGGCCCGGAAGTCGCTCATCACGTGCAGAACTCGCGTGACGTCCGCCTGCGATTCCCGATCGAAACGAGCCTTCGCCTGCTTGAGACCCTCCGCAAGGCTGCTGCGAATCTTCGCAATCGGAACGCTGGCGAAGTATGACTGAATCTTGGCTCCCGTCTCGGCATTGATGCGCTCGAAGTCCTTGGGATCGTCGAGCGAGGAAAGGCGAATCACCTCGAGCATTTGTGGCGTCGTCGCCTGGGCGGCCGCGGGCACGATCTGGTCGATCAGCTGTTTGCGGGCCATCTCGAAGGCGTCGATGGGCTGGCCGGTGTCTCCCTTCCAGAAGTCCGCCATGCTGGGCGAATCGTCCAGGATCACGATGTGCTTGGTGGGGCGAGTCTGGGCACTCGAACCTGAAAACCCCAAGTATCGGCTCACAAGCAGCCCGGCGAGCAGGACGAGGAGGATTCGAAGTAAGAGGAGAATGAGTTGCTCGATGATCATCTTGCGGCGCATTCGCTTCTGCGCCTTGAGCAAGAACTCCATCGCCGCCCACTGCACCCGCTTGAAGCGCATCCGGTTGATGAGGTGGATGATGATGGGCGCACTGACAAGCAGTCCGCCCGCGATCATCGTCCAGGGATGCGTGAATAGCAGCTCAGCCATCAGGGAATCTCGGTTTGGCCGCTTGCGGCGGAGCGTTGTGAGGGTCCGTCGCGTGTGATTGAGTCGCACATCGCTCCGCCGCAAGCGGCGAAGACATCCAACATTACCGCCGGACCGGCGTCGCCCGGGTCGCCATGCGCTGGAACAGGAACTTCGACAGCACCGCGTCCAGGTAGTCGCTGGTCCGCACCAGCGTGTAATCAACGCCCATCCGCGTGCAGCCGCGGCGGACCTCGACGAGATACTCTTCGAGCGCTTCGAGGTAACCGTCTCGCAGAGCCTTCGGGTCGCACAGCAGGTGCGGCTGTTCCTCGAGTCCTTCGAACTTCGTCATCCCGCCGAAGGGGAAAACGAGTTCATCGTCGTCCAGCAGGTGGAAGACCATGACATCCTGCCGACGGTGGCGGAGCATCTCCAGGCCCTTGAAGAAGGGCTCGCGGTCGCAGAGGGCGTCCGTGAAGACGACCACGATGCCCCGGCTTGGCATCGACTCCGCGACCCGGCGGAAAATCTTCATCGGGTCGGTCTTCTGCTTCGGCGTGCTCACGTGGAGCGCCTTGGCGATCGCATCCAGGTGAATCTGCGAACTCCGCGGCGGGATGATCTGCCTCACATCCTCGTCGAACGTGATGATGCCCACCGAGTCCTGCTGCTTGATAATCAAGTACGCCAGGCAGGCCGCGGCGGTGCAGGCATATTCGTACTTGTTCATCGACCCCGCCCGGCGATGCTTGTCCTGCCCATACTGCATGGACTCGGAGACGTCGACGACGAGGTTGGCCCGCAGATTCGTCTCGGCCTCGTACTGCTTGATGTAGTAGCGGTCGGTCTTGGACCACACCGTCCAGTCGACGTGGCGAAGGTCGTCCCCAGGCACATACTCGCGGTGCTGCACGAACTCGACGCTCTGGCCGAACGTCGGGCTCTTGTGCTGCCCGGCGAGGAAACCTTCGACAACCTGCTTGGCGCGCACATCGAGCGCGGAGATGCGAGCGATGATTCGCGGATCGAGGAAACGCTTGGGATCGTCTTCGGTGCGGGTCGGCATGAATGATGTTCCAAGGTCGCAGCCGCTTGCGGCTCAGCGCTGCGGAGATCGGTCACTCGTGATGGAGCGCCTCAGCGCTAAGTTGCAAGCGGCTAGCGTCAGGACGCGAAGATCTTCTTGAACCGCTCGTCTCGCGTCAGGTCACCTTCTTTTTCGGGCGTTTCTTCGATGAGCTTCTTGATAACCACATCCGTGGTCACGCCCTCGGAGGCAGCGGTGAAGTTCGTCAGAATGCGGTGACGCAGCACCGGGGCGGCGAGGGCCTTGATGTCCTCGGTGGTGACGTGCGAGCGTCCGTAAAGCAGGGCACGGGCCTTGGCGCCGAGGATCAGGTTCTGCACCGCACGAGGGCCGGCACCCCAGGAGAGCCATTCGCGGATAAACTTCGGCACGCCCGCTTCGCCGATGCGCGTCTGGCGAACCAGAGCCAAACAGTACTGGATCACGTGATCCGTGACGGGCACCTTACGCACGAGGTTCTGAATCTCCATGATCTGCTCGCCGGAGAGCACAGGCGTGATATCGTCCGAGGCGATGCCGGTGGTGCGGCGGGCAATCTCGAATTCTTCCTGGAAGCTTGGATAGCGAACGAACACCTTGAACATGAAGCGGTCCTGCTGCGCCTCGGGCAGCGGGTAGGTGCCTTCCTGTTCGATCGGGTTCTGCGTGGCGAGCACGAAGAAGGGCGCGGCCAGCTTGTGCCGTTGGCCGCCGACGGTGATCTGCCGTTCCTGCATCGCCTCGAGCAATGCGGCCTGCGTCTTCGGCGGGGTTCGGTTCACTTCGTCCGCGAGGATCACGTTCGCGAACAGCGGCCCCTGGAGGAACTTGAAGTCGCGGCGGCGCGTCTCCGTGTCCTCCTCGATGATGCGGGTGCCGGTGATGTCCGAGGGCATCAAGTCCGGGGTGAACTGGATACGGCTGAAGTCCAGCGACAAACAGCGAGCCAGCGTGCTAATCATGAGCGTCTTGGCGAGGCCGGGCACGCCTTCGAGGATCACGTGGCCCTTGCTGAACATCGCAATTAGCAACTCTTCGATCACCTGGTCTTGACCGACGATGACGCGGGTGAGTTGCTGTTTGATGTTGTCGAAGGCGGTCTTGAGCTTCCGCATCGACTCGAGATCGGAATCGCCCATGGTGCCGGTCGCGTGCTCGCTCATGCTGCTCTCGTGGGTAAGGATGTTAGTCTCGTGATGTTCGGGTTTCGCCGCTTGCGGCGGGGCGCGGCATCTGCCGGACGCGGGCCGAGGTTCTGCAACAACTCCAGTGGCCTATCTCAGGTGCCTCGCTCCGCCGCGAGCGGCGAGGGGATCACCGGTGATAGATGGGCAGAATGCCCTTCTCCAGTTGCAGGATGCAGAGGTTCACCGCGCTGGAGAAGACGGTGCCGATGTAACCGCTTGTCCAGCTGCCGTCAGGGTTCTGCTGGGTTTTCAGATAGTCGTACATCGCCTCGCGATACGCGCTCCAGGTGATGGCGTTCGCCTTGTTGGTGCCCGGGAAGAGCATCGAGTAGCGGTCGTCGCCCAGCATGTACATGGCTTGCGAGTAGTAGTAGCTCTGATACTCGTCGTGTGCCACGCGGCCCTTGGCGAAGGGGATGTTCTCCTTGCAGTACTCGATCCAGCGAACCACCGGCGGGCGGGCGGCGCCCTTTGGGGCTTCACCCTGGGCGGGGTTCATGATCTCGATGGCCCGCGTGAGTTCGCCGCTGCCGATGGCACAGGCGATGGCGGCTGCGGTGAGCGGCGGACGCTCCTGCCCGGCGACGGCGGCTCCGTTGGCGAGGCTGTAAATGATGCCGCCCTTCGGCGTGGTGCACTTGGTCAGGTAATCCACGGACTTATCAATCGTCTGCTTCTTCACGGGGACGCCGGCGTTGCGAGCGGCGCGAAGTCCCTGGACCTGAGTGATCGTGGTGGAGCCTTCGTCGAAGTTGCTGCCATCCTTCGCGGAAACGTAGCCCCAGCCGCCCTTGTCGGTCTGGGCATCCGTGCTGAACTGGGCCGCCTTGGCGAGCACCTTCTCGAGCTTCTTGCGGCGATCCTTGTCTTCTTCTTCGCCGATGGAGCATGACAGGAAGAGCATGCCGAAGCCGTGGCCGTACATGTATCGCTGGGCTTCGGTGTTGTTGTTGGGATTGCCGAGCAGCCCGTTGCCCTGCTGCCGAAGGAGGAACCAGTTAACCGCCTTCACGAGTTGATCGCTGTACTTCCCTTCCTTGAGGGTGCTGCCTTCCATGAGGAAGGCCATGCCTGCGAGCGCGGTCATGGTGGTGGGATACTGCCCGCCGTTGGCGTCCCAGTGGCCATCCGCGGCCTGGTTGCGTTTGAGCCATTCGAGGCCTTTGTCCACGGTCGTATCGACGTCGATCTTCTTGCGTGGCTCCTCGCCGAACGAAGGCACGGCCGAAAGCCCCGCAAGGGCGAACGGTGACAACAAGAGTGTGCGACGGTTCATCATGGGCCTCTCCTGGAAACGTAGTTCCACAAGGGATTGACGAACGGGGGGCAGGAAATTCACCCCCAGGGGCGGAAAATATTGCCCAGATTGGCAGGCGGCGTCATCGGAGTGAATGCCAACACCGCCCGGAGAGATGCGAAAGTCTCGGAGTCATGCCGATCGTTCCGGTCCTAGCGTTTCTCGCGGCTCTGCTTCTCGGCTTCCACCCCTTCGAGCAGTTTCTCGGCCCGAACGAAATCGGCCTGCTTCACATAGAGCTCGATGGAGTTCTGCAGGGCCGAGCCGAGAGAGCCTTCGAGGTCGTCGCCGACGACTCGGCTTTCGATCCCGGCGTCGCCGAGGGCTTGCTGATACATCTCGATTTGCACGAGCCCGCCGCTGGCGATGCGAACCACGTCTTCATGCGAATTGCTCATGGTGTGAACTCCTTATTGGTGATTCCTGACGCGGCCGAAGTATAACTCATACGGTAGCCGGGTCGAGGATGATGACTCCCGGCGGGGCGGTCGCCAGACGTGTGAAATGGCCGGTGCCGAAGGTCAGCAGGTGTGTGACCCGGTGAACATGGCAGACCGCCACCAAGCGAGCGTCGTGGACCTGCTTGCCAATAACCCCGAGCCCGTCGGCGATGGCTCGCCACTCCGGGTACACGTCCGGCGTTTCTTCCGGGAGCGGGAACGCCAACTCGAAGGCCGCTACCAGCGCCGTGGCTCCCGCCTCCTTCAGTCCCAAGCCGTTCGAGGGCTTGGGGCGGGTTGCGGAACTCGATCAAGTTCTGAGCTGTGACGCACAGCGACTCGGCACGCCGGTGCAGTTCGGCGACGGC
>Ga0105046_10008607_pt1 | contig 16023 bp, 11 predicted proteins | sample MAT03_FD_78385 | JGI IMG/M metagenome (GOLD analysis project Ga0105046, IMG submission 78385) | Freshwater microbial communities from Lake Fryxell liftoff mats and glacier meltwater in Antarctica - MAT-03 (megahit assembly) | ecosystem: Environmental > Aquatic > Freshwater > Ice > Liftoff...
GCGAGAATTTTTTGGGGATATGCTCCAAATTCTTTTGAGAGGGAAAGTCCTGTGCTTGAGCTGCCTGTAAAAAATAAGCCATTGAGTGAGGGGTGAAGAGCCACCTGTTGTCCTGTTTCTCTTCCTCCTTGTACCAGATTTAAAACACCAGGAGGTAGTCCTACTTTTTCCCACAACCGAATTGTTTCCTCAGCCACCAGTGGAGTCAATTCACTGGGTTTAAAAATCACACAGTTGCCAGCTAAAAGAGCTGGAATAATGTGTCCATTTGGAAGATGTCCTGGAAAGTTATAAGGGCCGAAAACAGCGACGACTCCATGAGGTTTGTGACGTGTAATGGAACGAGCAGTGCTTTGATCACGAATAATACCGGCACAACGTCGTCCATATGCTTCTAAAGAAATGGCGACTTTATTGACCATCGCATTGACTTCTGTTTTAGCATCCCATAACACTTTACCCGTCTCTTGGGAGATGATTTCAGCCAAATGATTTTGATGTTCTAAAAGGATTTCACTGAAATTGATTAAATACTGCGAACGCTCATCAAGGGTTAAATGAGACCATGCTTCAAATGCTTGATGAGCATTTTGAAAAACAGAGTCGATGTCCTCAGTCGTTGCTGCGTGTCCTGTCCATAATAACTGATTATTCGCAGGATTTACCGATGAAAAAATTTCACCTGTACCTGAGGACCACACATGATTTGTAAACAATCCTGGATTAATGGATGGCAACATAGCGAATCATATCTCCTTTCTTGACACGTAGGGCATCGGCCACTTGCTCATTAATGATCCCATGCATTTTAGAAGTCAAATGGACCCTTCCAAAACAGGCACGAAAATCGAGTTGTTCATTACTCAAAATAAATTCTGTGTTTTCTGGTAATAAATCAGAGGTCATAGAAATTTTAATGACAGAACTGTTTTTAATTGTTCGTATATTGGAAGTCGTTGCAAAAAGTAAAGGACCTCCATCGAAAATATCAATTTCTTGGCTATGAATAAAGTTTTCTTGTAAAAGCATGGCTAAAGCTGGTTTCGTACTGTCATGTGTTTTTCCAATAATTTCTTGTGTTTCAGGAGGAAGTAAACTGATATAAATGGGATATTTTGGCAAAATTTCTGAGATAAAAGTCCGGTCTTGATCGAGTTGAGCCATGAGCTCAACAAAAGATAAATTACAGAAATGGCGTCCCACCGCTTCCCAAAACGGAGAAATCTGTCTGTCATTAATATAACCACGCATTTCTGCTAAAATTTTTTTTTCAAAGCGTCGACGATGAGCGGCAATGAATAAAAAGCGACTTAAAGAGAGCAGGCGACCTTGTCCTCCATGCCGAAAAGTGGGCTGTAAATACAGGGAGCAAACTTCAGACATGCGTGCTGTATCTGTGACAACGCGTAAAATTTTTATCTCTTTTGGAGCTGAAATATGACGTGCCATTGTCTCAATCGTTTCAATGCGATAAAAAAGATCACGACTTTGGCTATTTCGCGCCAAAATGCCGCATGTGCCGCCGATTCGACCGGTTGTCAAATCTTCTAAAACAAAGTAATATTCTTCTTTCCTTGGTCTCTCAATAGATTGACGAAAGCTTGTTTCAGATAAAATAATCTTTTCTTCTAGCTTGTCTCTATCACGTGGCAAATTTGTCATTCCTAATAAAGACTCAAAAGAAAACTCGGCAAAAATTCCCTGATCTTTTTTTGTAATCGGCCGTATAACAATCATGATGTTGCCTCATACTGTACAAGCACTTGTTTAACAATTTCCATCACGCCATCTACATCTTGCAATTTCATAATCCCAGCTGGAATTAAAAAACGGACACGCGTAGGTTGACTACCCGCTACAAAACTAATCACACCTGCTTTAAATAAATCTTGCACAAATTGTATGACGAGTGGGGCGTCGCCATGAAAAGGGGTAAACGCAATCATGGATCCAATTCCATAAGGCCCCTGGACAGATGGTAATTGTTCGAAATGCTCTACAAAGCGATCATGAAGCCTTTGTATTTTGCCTTCTGACCCAAAATAGTGATCGTTTAACAAATGATGAATGATCCATTCACTCGCTTGTAAAGCAGAGGTACTACTTGTAAAAGTCTGACTTAATAGGCCTGGTCGTGGCTTGAAAGAAGCACGAAATAATGTTGCACATACTTGGGATAACTTTCCTAATGAAACGAGATCGACATAGTCTTCCAATTTAAAATGTTGAAAGGCGAATAGCTCAGAGGTGCGTCCAAATGTTTGGACTTCATCAATAAAAATGGCAATTTCATGTGCTTTAAGAATTTTCATTAAAGCGATAAAAAAGTCGTGAGAACCGACGTTGAATCCCCCTTCTCCTTGAACCAACTCAAAACACATGACTGCATGTTGCTTGGGATAACGGGCTAAATGCGTTTGTAAGACATGTACCGCATGTGCCGTACTTTCCTCCGGTGCGTGGCTATTATAAAAAGGAATATAATCCACACCTAATTGAAGAGGGAGTCCTTCTCGAAAAGAGGGTTTGTCGGTAATCTGCGATAAAGTTAAGGTGCGTCCCATAAAACATTTTTCAAAAGCTAATACGCGATTGGCAGGAAATTTGCGATGAAAAGCGAGTTTCAATGCATTTTCATTAGCCATGACACCTGCCGAAGACAAAAAACAATGATCAAGATGAGATGCTTGTGTAAATAGCTTGGAAAGTGTGAGCGTATCTAAATTTTGTTGAAGATGCCCTTGCATAATCGTGTCGCTTAATGCGGCATCGATTGCAATTTCCATGAGTTCAGGATCACTATGTCCCCAATAATGAGGACCAATTCCACTAATCATATCATATTTGACACTGCCATCTAGAAGCTCTACGAAGGGACCTTGTCCAAAGCCACTCCCTAAATAAGGAAAATAAAGTTTTCCTCCACGAATTTCACTAAATTGATCTAATGTGTCTTGGTAAGATTGAACGAGGCTTGTTTGTGGAGGTTGCACATGCGTCAATAACTTTTGTTGTTCTTTTAGAGCATCAATCAACAATTTTTTGGCTTGTTTAACACGAGGATCTTCTTTAAAACGTGTGGCAAGGAGTTGAAAAGAATCGGTCATGAAAATTCTCCTGCCGCTAAGTTTAAAAGGAATAATGTGGCTAATTTTGAACGTTCGATCAAACTCGAAGTGATCATATATTCATTGGAAGTATGTAATGCGCCACCAATCACACCGGCTGTATCTAAAGTGGGGAGACCTGCTTCTGCTAAAATATTTCCATCACATACTCCACCTGTCGATTCCAGGGCAAAAGGGATTTGAAGGGCTTCTGCACAGAGGGCATAAGCGTGAAAAATGGATTGACAACTAGCAAAATTTTTAGGCAAGCGTCTAGCTTGCTCAATAATTTCTACATGAATCCCTTCTTGCTTCATCAGTTGATCCGCAATCTGATGAAGTTGTTCTGTTGTTTTTAGCAAACGTTCAACAGAAAAGCTTCGGAAGTTGACTCGACAGAGGGCGAGATCTGGAACAATATTTAGAGGTCCTTCTCCTTCTAAATCTGTCACATTCACTGTTAAGTCTTGTGCATTCAACTGATTCAGCTGCTCAATCCCATGCGCTAATGCAAAAACTGCGCTCCGTCCTTTGCCAAAGTCTCTTCCGACATGGGCCGTACGTCCTTTAACAATCAAAGTGTAACTGATTGATCCCTTACGCTCATTGACAAAGGCACCACTCGGCAAAGTGGGCTCAAAGACAAGGCCATAATGATGTCGCTGAGCCGCTTCTTCATATAAGGGGCCAGAACCAGGCGATCCAATTTCTTCATCTGGCGTGATCAGGACTTCCCAACCAAGTTGATTAGCTAAAGGTGAACGCTCAAAAGCTTCTAAAGTCGTGAGCAAAACAGCTAATCCTCCCTTCATGTCAGCGACGCCAGGGCCGCGCCAAATATCAGGTTGAGAATCATTAAGGGTTTGAAAATGATGGGTGGGAGTATAAACAGTATCATAATGTCCAGCGAGCAACACTTGTTTAGACGCTTGTGTTCTTTTACGAATGGAAAAAGCTTGACCCAAAGGCTCTTCAAATAAATGTCCTTTAGGGCCTACGACTGTTTGAGAAGGAAGAGCAATGAGTTGAGTGATTCCATCTAAGCTAGAAAAATCTGAAACAAAATGATGTAAAAAATGATTTAATCCTTCAAAATTTTTTGAGTAAGTATTGATTTTTACCCAACGCTTAATACGTTCAAGGATAATAAGATACTGAGAGTCAATCCACTGCAATTCCGATGGAAAGGCAAGCATAGCGTGCTCTTTGTTTTATTTCCATCATACGGGATTATCTTCAGGTTTGACAAATAATATTTAATTAAAATAATTTTAAAAAAGGTGAGACTTCAAATTTCTGAAACTTAAAATTTAGCAGACGATAACTTTAGCTTGGAATAAATGAAAAGTTGCGCTAATGTGGCTGAAAATGGATTTTATAAATAGTATTTTCCTGTTCACAATGCCTTATGAATAGGTGTTTTAATGAAAAGAAAAAAAATTATTATTTTCAACGCGGACGTATATGAATAAAAAGAGTCGTCAACATTTGCAGCAGGCTTTAGATAAAAATCCTTCTTGTTATGTTTTGATTACTTGTGGAGAACCAACAGAAGATGGACAAATGCAAGTGGAAATGACTTACCAGGGGGATGCCACACTTGCCTCTTACTTATTACAAGGTGCTCAGTCTTATATTGATGATGAATCACAAGGTTATTCCGATTCGCATACGCAATCTTCTATTCGCTTAGTCAAATAATCAACTAGATTAGCAAACCCGTTTATGATAAGGATAATAGAAAATTGTCAATTTCTTTAGGTAGACTGTATGGCTATGCTTCTTTTTTCTGTAGGAGATAACCGTTATGTCTTAGAAAATCGCTTTATTTTTCGAATCATTCCTCATGTTATCCTTAAAAATTTTCCGCATGCTTCTCCCTATGTACTTGGACTCCTGAATTTTACAGGAACTCCCATTCCTATTATTGACTTTTGTCAGTTAATCGAGCAACGGCCTGCCAAAGAGGCCTTCAACTCTCGTATTATTATTTTGCGTGATCCTGATCTTGATGTCTCTCAGTCCCCCTTGTTTGGGTTATTAGCAGAAAAAGTGACAGATATCTTGCCTTTACATTCTAATCAATTCATGGAAACAGGATTTTATTTGCATCAATTTCCGTATCTCATTGGAGCTTACAGCGATCATGAAGGAATTATTCAAAAAATCTCATTTGAAAAACTTTTCCAATATTTATCTCAAGAGCTTTTCAATATTTCTAAATTAGTTCAAAAAAATTTAGGTCAAAATGAATACAATTAAAACAACTAAAACGTTGTTGGAAAGAAAACCTACACAAGAATACCTAGAAGAATGGACAAGTTTACTCAATAAACCCCTCATTAATGAGAAAGAAAATCAATCGCAATCATTTATTACTTTTCGCATTGGAAAAGAATGGTTTGCTCTAAAAACAACAATTTTTAAAGAAGTCATTCAACAACGTCCTATTCATCGTATTCCTCATCGCAGTGGGAAAATTTTAATCGGGTTACTGAATTTAAATGGAGAGCTACAACTGTGTATCGCTTTAAACCATCTTTTAGAAATTCAGGCAACACAGATCTTATCTAAACGTTTATTTCATTATCAGCAAAACCGCATGATTGCAATAGAAAAAGAAGGGGATTTATGGGTTTTTCCTGTGGATGAGGTCGATGGAGTTCATGTGTGGAAAAAAAACTTGATTGAAAATGTGCCTGTCAATGTAACCAAATCAACAGTCAATTATCTAAAAGGAATCATCAATATCGAAGAAAAAAGTATCGGAATCATTGATGAGGATTTTCTTTTTTATAGCTTAAGACGAGGCATTTTATAATGGTAGAATCTCCTAAATCTATTAAACAGCTTCAACAGGAATTAAAAACACATGCTGTCGTTTTAAGAGAGGCCTTAACTAGTTTAGATCAAAAAAAAACGGTTGAATTTTTAAGCATCGCAATTGAAAATACACAAGCTTTAATTCAACTTACTCAACATTCTCCGTTTCAGTTACTTCAACCCCTTATGCAGACCTTGCACCATTATTTTCAAGTGTTACAAGAAGGGATGATTTTTGAAAACAAACACTTAGAGACCCTATCTTTGGTGATTGGTGAATTGATTCAAGTCTCTGACTTAAATCCCAACCGGGTTGAAAATTTTTTAAACAGTCGTCGTCTTTCACTCAATCAAAGTCAAAAAAATCTCACTCATTTACTCAAACAATTCAAAACACAACAAGATCTAAAAGAATTGGCAGCAGAAAAAGAAGTTTTAGATTTTGAAGAGACTAAAATTGATGCGACGATGTTTGATCTTTTTTGTGTAGAAATTGAAACACAAGCTTTAATTCTTAATCATGGTTTAATTGAGCTAGAAAAAAATGGAACTAATCGCACAATCTTAGAATCTTTAATGCGTGCGGCACATTCAATCAAAGGTGCTGCACGTGTGGTCTCTTTAATTCCTATTGTGCATTTGGCTCATGCAATGGAAGACAATTTTGTTGCTATTCAACGTCAACAGATCACTCTCGATGTGAATCGTATTGATTTGCTATTACAAGGAGTAGATATTTTATCTCGTGTCACAAAAGTAAAAATTCATGATCTCAATCGTTGGTTACGTGAACAAATACCTGTCATTCAAATATTAATCAAACAGCTGAAGCAAAAAGAGACTGCATCAGAATCTAAAATGATTTTAAAAAATGAACCGTCTAATGAACTTGTAAAACGTAGCGAAAGTGTTAAAATGTTCCAAAAGACGTTTAATCAAGACCGTATTTTAAGAGTCACTGCACAAAGTTTAAATCGTTTAATGGGATTAGCTGGGGAGTCCTTAGTAGAATCTCGATGGCTCTACCCTTTCAGTGAAGTGTTACAACAATTAAAAAAAGAACAAGATAAATTAACAGATTATTTAAATATTTTACGTGACCATCTGTCTGAAGATCAATTAGATCAAATAGCTCAACATGCATTGACCCATTTACAATCTGGAGTCAATAAAGTGAGTCATTTAATGAATGAGCGGCAAAGGGAATTGGATAATTTTATTCGTCGTCATGCGAATTTATCTGATCGGTTGTATCAAGAAGTGATTAATAGTCGCATGCGTCCTTTTGCAGATGTCGCAGAAGGATTCCCTCGAATGGTTCGTGATTTAGCAAGGCAAACACATAAACAAGTGAGATTAGAGATCGAAGGACAAGCAACACCTATTGATCGAGATATTCTTGAAAAATTAGAAGCTCCTTTAAGTCATTTAATCCGAAATGCAGTCGACCATGGGATTGAATCACCCGAAGAGCGTCAAGCCCTTGGAAAACCTGCAGAAGGGCTGATTTGTTTAGAAGCCCATCATCGTGGAGGAATGCTAGCCATTACTGTTTCAGACGATGGACGTGGAATTGATATCAATCAATTACGTCGTCAAATTGTTGAGAAAAATCTTGCAAGTTTAGAAGCGGCAAATCGTCTAAGTGATCATGAAATCATTGATTTTTTATTTTTACCTGGTTTTTCAACAGCTGTTCAGGTCACAGAAATTTCTGGGCGGGGAATGGGACTTAATGTTGTTCAGAATTTTATACAAGAGATAGGGGGAGTGGTTCGCACCATTTTTACCCCTGGAAAAGGACTTAGTTTTAACTTACAACTTCCATTGACCCTTTCTGTCATACGTGCCTTATTAGTAGAAATTGCAGGAGAGCCTTATGCATTTCCTTTAGCACGTATTGAACAAGCTTTTTTAATGCCTATTGAACGATTAGAAATCATTGAAAATCGGCAATTTTTTCACTATGAAGGACAAAATATTGGTCTCATTTCTGCTTGGCAGATTCTAGAACTCAATGAACCTGAATTAAATTTAAAAAATCTACCCATTATTGTCCTAAGTGATCATTTGAATGCTTACGGAGTGGTTGTGGATCGTTTAATTGGTGAAAAGGAACTTGTTGTTCAAGAATTAGATAAGAGATTAGGCAAAATCTCTGACATCAGTGCAGGTGCTTTAATGGAAGATGGCAGTCCATTACTAATCATTGATGTAGAGGATATTGTACGTTCAATTGATCGTTTGCTATCGGGAGGACGTTTAAGTCAAATTGCTTACACAAAAGAAAAAGATGGCCTCAAATCCACTAAACGTATTCTTGTTGTTGATGACTCGATCACGGTACGTGAAGTGGAAGCTCGTTTATTAAAAAATCATGGGTATACAGTTGACACAGCTTCCAACGGAATAGATGGATGGAATGCTGTGAGAATTGGACATTATGATTTAATTATTACAGATTTAGATATGCCTCGAATGAATGGAATCGAGTTGGTACAGGCGATTAAATCAGACGCTCGTCTTCAACACTTACCTGTGATGATTGTGTCTTACAAAGAAGATGAAGAAGATCATATTAAAGGACTAGCAGCAGGAGCTGATTATTACATGACAAAAAGCAGTTTCCATGATGCAAAGTTAATAGAATTAGTGAAAAATTTGATCGGGCAACCTTAATAGACATAATGTAATCGCGCTTCCTTGGTTAAGGAAGCGCGATTACATTATGTCTATTAAATCAGTCTTAGAAAAGCTATACATTAAACTCAATAAGATTAGGCAATAATTTTTTTATAAGTTCTATTTCTACGCGATTCGGCTGTTGAAAAAATCCTAATTTTTTAAGGAAAGGCAAATCTGTTAAATGCTTTAAACCTTCATGAGTTAACGCATGACACAAATTGAGAGAAATGTGTTCTAAATAGCTTAAATTTTTAACATGACTAAGATGTGTGTTATCAAGCTTTGGACATCGATGAAAAGATATTGTTTGTAATTTTTGCAAGGATGTTAAAAAACTAAAGTCAATAAGAGATTGGCATGTCCATATCGTTAACGTTTCTAATTGGGTTAAGGATTTAATGGCTGAAGCCTTTTCAAGGTTGTGAAATTCTGATAACTCAAGGTTTTTTAAGTGAATTAAATGAGTTAAGAAATCTAAATTTGTTATCGTGCAATTGGATATGTTTAAAGTCTCCAGATTCGGATTAACTAAAGGTTTAATGCCTAATAAACTTTGATCAAATGCATCCTTATCTATACTTGATAAGGACAACTTTTTTAAGTTAGTTAAATCTGACATAAATTGTAAATCTATTAACTTTTCTGTGCGAAAACACAAACTCAAAGACTCCAAACCTGTCATCTCTTTAAGAGAATCTAAGGTTTGAATTTTGTCACACATAATTAAAGCCAAATGTCTTAAAGCTTTTAAACTTGTCAAGTGACAAAAACCTGTGCCTGTCAACTGATAATTCTGCGTTAATTCCAAATACTCTAGCTGATTTAAATCTTTAAAGTAGACAAGATCTTTATCTTTTAGATTATCACACACAGTTAATTTTAAATACTTAATCCGAACGAGGTATTTAATAAAACTATAATCTGTAATTTTTTCATTTAAATTTATCTCAAGATGTTCAAGAGATTTTAAAGGAAGTGAAACTAAATCTTCAGTTGTGAATTGTGTATCCAACAAGTAATGCAACTTTAAGCAAGTAAGTTGTGTTAATTGTGAAATAAAATTAAAGTGAGAGCTTTTAAGATAAGACCATGCAGTTAAATCTAGATAACGCAAATTAACAGGAAGAAAATATAATTGATCTTCTTTAAATGTTGTATCGCTTAAATCTAGATGCTTTAGGGATGTCCAAGACTGAAGAGAGGAGAGATCGTTTAAACAAATACACTCCGATAAATTTAAGTGCTGAATAGAAAGTGAAGCTAGGTTTGTAAAGCCTGACCCCGTTAGTTTAGTACATTTCTGTAAATTTAATTCTTTAAGTTGTTTTAATGAAGAAAGATTAACCAAATCGTCATCTGTTATGTTAGAGCATTTCAAGCCTAGATAAGATAAAGCAGAAAAGGATTGTAAACAAGAAAAGTTCTGTATGGAACATCTTTCTAGATGTAAAGAATTAAGAGAAGATAAAGCCTTAAGGTGTGTCAGTCCTTTCTCTGTAATACCCAAATTATTCACTTTTAACTCTGTTAATTTAGTTAAACAAGCTAGATGTGTAAGATCGTCATCTTTTAGATTTTGATAATTATCACTTAAATCTAAATGAGTTAAATTAGATAAACTTGTTAAAAATTGAAAATTGAGGTCTTTAGATTTAGGCAATTTACTTAAGTTTAAATGCTCAAGTGTTGTCATCAAAGCTAAAGAATCAAGTTTTGTCAGATTTTTACAATACGATAGATTAAGTTTCACTAATGGCCACGTAGTCAGGGCCGAAAGACCCTGATCATCAATTAAGGTTTTAGACAAATCTAAATCTTTTATCAAATTCTTGAATTGATCAAAATAACCTACTACCCGTAAGAACTTTTTTGAATCAATAAGAGCTACTTGTTTTAAATGAAGACTCATCAGCCTTATCACTAGAATTTTTAGACCAGGATGTGATTCAATAATGTTTTGCAAGTTTGTCACATCAGATGCATAATCTAGAAAGTTATCTTCTAAATATTTCACACAGCACTGCTTAAGCTCTTCACTTTGAAAACGGTCTGCTAACCTATATAGCACTAGCACATTACTTGCGCTTATTTTAAGCGTTTTAAGACTAGCTAAAAACAATTTAAACTCTAGTATATCTATATCATCCAAAATAAGCTTTTTTGCCTGAACGTCTTTAAAACTTGGATTACTAACAAAACTTTGAAAATACTGACATTTATCTACTAGAGTTTGCCAATCTTTGCTTTTAATGATTAAATTGCCCTGATCAAACGTGAGGGTAAATGAATTAGGATCCAAAATGTCTTCTTCTGTCTCAGGGATCTCTTCTGTCTCATCAGAAGAAGTGACATCTTCTATCTCATCATCAGAAGAAGTGACATCTTCTATCTCATCATCAGAAGAAGTGATCTCTTTCTTAGTAACATCTTTAGAACTCTTTTGAAGATCCAATTGATTAGTAAATATTTGAGTTGTTTTTGCACCTGATAGTACCATTTGATCGTTCCATTTTTTTGTCACATACAATCTAAAGATCACTACTCCACCTAACCCAAACAAAGGTAAAGTTGCAAGTGCAGCAAAAATTGTTAAAACAATTGTCTTTGTTTGATTTTGAGGTGTTAGATGCTTAAAATTTTGTAGAGCATTGTGGTGAGTAGAACCTGGATATATTAAATGCAATTTATTATAAATGTTCATAAGCCTTAAAAATTATATTTTTACTATTAATTAATTTAATAATTTTAGTTAACTAAATCTGTCGAATCATCTTCAATCTATGAATCACCCAATAATCAAAGAAAAACGTTTTTAATATGTTTCCATTAGATTCGAAATAAACGAACAGTCGGTAATAAATGTGTCTTTTCTAATGTATGCTGATTTATAGAATAATGGGGGAAATCAAAAAATACCTTTTAGCATTTTATCTAGTTAATATAAATAGATACTAACATATTCTTTTTTTTTAACCTATTATAATATCATTTGTTAATATAAAATTAACAAAATTTTTAACTATGAGTAAACATTTAAATTTTTAATTGAATTGGGTTTAGGAAACAGGAAGCAAGAACTTGCTTCTTGTATACAGTCAGTCCAGCTTTCAGCTGGACTGACTGTATACTCCTTCTAGTTAAATCGCGAGAATTTTCGCGTTGCCCAAATTTCAGGTTTGAACTAGAAGGAGTATATAAAAATTTTAGGTTTTAAAAGGACAATTAATGACTCCTGATGAATTCCAACTGCCGGTTCCTCCCATTCTTTCAAATCTTCAGTCGTTTAAAACGAATGTTTTATTGATTGATGATCAACAAATTATTGCAGAAGCCATTAAAAGAATGTTAGCTGATCAATCAGACATTCAATTTTACTACTGCTCAGATCCAACTAAAGCCTTAAAAACTGTAGCCCAAGTCAGTCCCACTGTGATTTTACAAGACTTAGTCATGCCAGACTTTGATGGACTCAATCTTGTTAAATATTTACGTGCCAATCCAGCTACAGCCGATATTCCTATTATTGTCTTATCTACAAAAGAAGATCCTCAAGTAAAGGCGGAAGTCTTCGCTTTAGGAGGCAATGATTATATCGTGAAACTGCCCGATAAAGTGGAGTTGATCGCACGGATTCGCTATCACTCTAAAGCGTATATTCGCCTGTTAGAACGTAACGAGGCTTACAAAAAACTGGAAGAAAATCAGAAAATTCTAAACACTGAATTAGCAGAAGCCGCAGGATATGTTCGCTCTCTACTGCCTGCTCCTCTACATAGTACCATTGAGACAGACTGGCGTTTTATTCCTTCTACCCAACTTGGAGGGGATGCTTTTGGTTACCATTGGCTAGATAATACTCATTTTGCGATGTATCTGTTAGATGTTTGCGGACATGGAGTAGGGGCCGCTCTACTCTCTATTTCTGTCATTAATGTCCTACGTTCACAAAATTTACCCAAAGCAAATTTTTTAGATCCACGCTCAGTTTTAAAAGCACTTAATCAAGCTTTTCAAATGGAAAAACATAATAATATGTTTTTTACGATCTGGTATGGTGTGTATGATAAAGACTCAAAACAGCTGATTTATGCGAGTGGTGGTCATCCTCCTGCTATTTTAATCACAGGACCTAAAAAAGATAGATCCCAAGTCATGGAACTTAAAACATCTGGAGTTGTAATTGGAGCTTTACCTAATGCAGAATTTCAGAATGGAACGATGGAGGTTCAGGCATTTAACCAATTACTTATTTTTAGTGATGGAGTTTATGAAATTATTCGATCTCACGAAAGAATGCTTGAATTACAAGATTTTATTACTTTACTTTCTCAATTAAATGATCAGCAGAGCATTGATTTAGATCAAGTCATTCAGACAATGCAAGATTTTCAAGATGGAAAACAGATTTTTGCTGATGATTTTTCTATTTTAAAAGTCATTTTTCATTAAAAAACTAAAAAATATTTTTTCAATTGCCCTTCTCGATCAATTAATCAAAGATCTTCTTTTTGTTTTTTTGTTCCTTACTATATAGTGACATTACTATTGAGTTTTTGCGAAGGATCATGCCGTGAATATTTTAGAAAGACGTGTAGAGAATCAAGTACAGTTTTGGTCACTTCTAGGACCTTTTGTCATTCTATTATCCATTACAATTCTTTTATTTAAAGTTTCCTCGCATTGGGTCTTTCCTGTTTGTGCCTTAATTGGTGTTCCTTTGTGTGTGAAGTGGAAATTAAAAGGAATGGCCACAGCTCTTTCTTGCTTATTTTTCCTTTCTACTGTGGCCTACTTCAATTTAGAAATGGATGAACGCTATTGGCATGTAGGCATGGGGCTAGCCATTGCTTTTTCCTTTATTGTCTTGACGTTATCTTTAGAAGAGGTCGAAGGATTAATTGGCCAATTACAATTAGAGTCTCAAAGTCGTTTAGAAAATTTTGTTCGCTTAGATGAGAAATGGAAGGGGCTCGAACACGAGTGGACAGCTGAGAAGGATAAGCTTCAAACAGAAACAGCTGTCTTGACACGCGATCTCACCAAAACACAAGACGATAAGCAAACATTTTATAAACTTGCACAACTCGCTAAAGATGAATTGCTTCAGGTTCGTACGCAGCATGCTCAGCTTGTACAAGAGCTTTTGTATAAAAAACAACAGATTGCTCAATTGCATGAACGCTTAGAAGAAAATGAGGTGACGATTCAAAGTTTTGTGAATACCGATACTGAAAAACAGTTGCAACAGGTGATTCAAAACTTAGCCATGATTGAAAAAGAACGGGATCACTTAAAATCACAAGTGCAAATCGTTCAAAATCAAATCCATGTGGCTGAAAAAGAAAAAGATGGGTTAAAAAACGAACTCATTGAAACACGTGAAAGAGAAAAAATAGAGCGTTATCAATTGTTACAAGCCTTGCAACAAAAAGCGGCAGAATTAGAACAAGAAAAGTTCACATGGAATGCTTCAAAAATCGATTTGCAAAAGCAGTATGAACAAGTCTGTCAAATTGAAGCGCAACATCGTCAAACTGTTCAATTTCATCAACACTGTGTGAGTGAACTAGAAATTCAATTGGCTAAGTCAGAAAAAGATAAAAATTCACTCAGTTCGTTATGTGCGAGTTTGCAGCAGCAATATGAACAAGCCTGTGTTATGGAATCTCAACATCAAAAAGTAATTCAATCTCAGCAACAGCGTTTGAGTGAACTTGAGAGCCAATTGATCGAGGTTCAACAAGAAAAAGAGGAATTTGTTTCTTCTTGTTCAAATATTAAACAAAAAATTGATCAATTTGAAGATCAAATTGGACGTTTAAAACAAAATAATCAAAGTTATCTGGCCACAATTGATGAATTGGAAGCCCATTTACAACAACAAGCAAATATTGTTCAAGAAAAAGAAAATTTCATTAGGGATTTACATCATCAATTCACGCAATTACAGCAATCATTGCTTGTCGAACAGATGCGTGCTAAAATGGCATGTGCTGATCAAGAGCAATTGCAAGCGGCTAAGCAGAAAGTAGAGCAGAAATTTATTCAAGTGATTGAGCAACTTCAATCCACACAAGCAGCTCTTGAAGAAGCGCGTCAACAATCTCAAGCATCCCCAATCAGTCAAGTCCCTCGTCGAAGTGAAGCCTTATACTTGCAATTGAGAGAGCAATTCCAAGAAAAATCAAACACATTAGATGAAACGCGACGTGTTCTCTTCCATACACAAGAGCAATTATTAGCATTACAAAAGGCACAAGAAGAAGAACAACTCTATGATTTGCCTATGAACGAGCAAAAGCTCCAACGTTTGTTAACTCAATCAAATAAACAGCACGAAAAGCTTCAATCTGTTTATCAACAAGAAATTCATGACTTATATGATCTGGTGGGTCATTTACTTAACAAATGTTAATAAAATAAAATTTAAAAATCAGACCATTAATAATTCAATCATTTTGAATTGATTATTGTCTTTTGCCACTTCTAAAGCGATCAGAATTTTTTCTGCAATGAGATTTTGATTAATTTTTTGAGATTGTATGGTTTGATAAGCTAAAATTTCTTTGACAATTTCTAAATGTCCTTCTCGACAAGCGCATTGCAAGGGATAATCAAATACTGTTAATTCGGCAACTGTTTGATCTTTTAAAAGATCTTTAACAATGTCTACATGACCTTCTTGGCACGCCCATTCAAGTACTTCCTCTCCTATGATAGAGAAAACTCTTGTATCTTGTAATAACGTTTTAACAATGTCTACATGACCTTCTTGGCATGCCCATTGAAGAACATAATTATTGTTAATAGAAGGATCAATCTGTGGATCTTGTAAAAGGGCTTGGATGATGTCTAGTTGATCATTTCGACAAGCAATTGTTAATGCGTAATGGTGAGGAGTTAATCCCTGAATAAGTTGATTTTTGAGATGTTTATCTTGAAGAAGTTGTGTAACAGCTTCTAAACATCCTGATTGAATCGCATACAAAAGAAAATCTTGTGTTGTTTGTTTCACATATTTTGGCTTTGTCTTCAAAACCATTTTAGCAATCTTAAAATCATTCACTTTAATTGCTGAATTGAACAGTTTAGCTTGGCTTTTTTCTGATAAATGACCTACCCAATGCTCAAAACTCTTTTTATTTAAGTAAGCAACACGTCCTTTTAAATTCTGTACACAAAAAGATTTTCCAATAAATCCTAAAAGATAACCCACAATTATCGAATAAAAACGAATATCTCTGGGTTTGATATCTTCATCTTTAAAATCTTCAATAAAGAGACGATTACTTTTTGAGCCTGCAACCAAGTTAAATTTCATAGTGTTTTCTATCCCTGATTAACGTGTCCAATTTGTTAAAATCTCATGCCCTGTTTCAGTGATTAAAAGGGTATGTTCCCACTGAGC
>Ga0105046_10008609_pt1 | contig 16022 bp, 14 predicted proteins | sample MAT03_FD_78385 | JGI IMG/M metagenome (GOLD analysis project Ga0105046, IMG submission 78385) | Freshwater microbial communities from Lake Fryxell liftoff mats and glacier meltwater in Antarctica - MAT-03 (megahit assembly) | ecosystem: Environmental > Aquatic > Freshwater > Ice > Liftoff...
GACCTTCCCACTGGGTATGTGACAAAGGCTTCTCGACGTAAACGTCCTTACCTGCTTGCATGGCCCAAATGGCGGCAAGGCAGTGCCAATGGTTGCATGTCGCAATAAACACGGCATGCACATTGACGTCGTCGATAATCGTCCTTAGATCCTGATATGGTTTTGCATCGCACTTCTTCGCCAAAGCCGTGGCGCGATCTATGTCCGGATCTGCGACGGCGAGAACCTTAGTGCCACCCACTTCTTGGATCGCATTCAGAAGTTCACTAGCGCGACCTCCAGCGCCGATCATGCCGATGTTAATCTGGTCATTCGGCCCCAGATTATTCGTTGCCGCATGAAGTCGGGTGCCGGGAAGACTTATCGCAGCTCCAGCGATAGCGGTGTTTCGGAGAAAGGAACGACGATCATGGCGGGACCGCATGGCAAGATCCATAGAAAGAGGCGGGGACGTTCGCAACAAAAGACAGCTCGCCATCGTAACGCGAGGCGATTTTAAAACCAACCGATGAGGCAGAAATACAATCGTGTGCTGTTACTTGAAATCGTCGAATGCTGAAAAGTCGTCGGCGTCGGCTGGGGTAGATGCGCCAAAACCATCCATGCCATCGTCTGCCATCTCTGCGACAGGTGACTCCTCGTCAATCGCAACCGCATCGTCGGCTTCGGAAGTTGCGCCGGTTGTTTGCACCAGGCCTGCAGCTTTCTTGTTGCGAGATTTTTCCATGTAAGCTGCCACGGGAACCGCAAATATCACCGAAGCCAAAACGGCCACCCATAGGTAAAAATAAATCATGAGTCAGAGTCGTGGGGAAAAGTCGTTTGTCGGATTCAATCGATGCCCCGTGTTGTGGGACGATCGCCAGTGATTAAGTTATCGTGTCCCTAAGACTCTAACCCAATCGTGCGACAATGGCAATTTTTCCGTCATACATTTGCTCTCATGTTGAGCAACATCCCGTTTTTTGCCGTTTGCACCCGCTTTATTGGATGCTGCTTCTACTTGGTTTTCTCGTCGGCTGGTCGCCGATCGTCATGGCGGCAAGGCCTTTAAAGATGAACATCGTGTTCATCATCGCGGACGACTTGGGAAACGTTGTCAACCAAAGCGATCCGCGACATCCGGTGAAAACACCGAACCTGGCAAAGTTCGCGCAGTCCGCAATGACATTCAATCGTGCTTATTGCCAGATACCGCTCTGCAACCCGAGTCGTGCGTCAATATTCACCGGTTTGCGACCCGATCAGACCGGTGTCTTTGACCTAAGCCGGCACTTTCGTGAGCAGATTCATAACGTGGAGACTTTGCCTGAGCTGTTTCGCGACAACGGTTGGACGACAGGTCGAATCGGCAAGATCTATCATAACGATGTCCCCAACGGAATTGGCACGGACGGATTGGATGATCATCTCTCGTGGGACATGGTGTTTAATCCCAAAGGACGAGACGTTGAGGAAGAAGCTTCGATCACCAACCCAACCGCCGACCGACCGGTCAGTTCAGCCCTATCATGGTTGAAGGCTGCTGGTGGAGACGGCGAACAAACCGACGGTATGATCGCCACCAAAGCGGTTGAGTGGATCAACGAACACAAGAACGAACCGTTTTTTCTGGGTGTTGGATTTTTTCGGCCACATACGCCCTATGTCGCGCCTGCCTCTTATTTCGATCTCTATCCGCTCGATCAAGTCCATCTTCCTGCGTCTCCTGAGGATGATCGCGATGACATTCCTGTTGCGGCATTTGCTCACAATAACGCAACGGCGAACTACGGACTTGACGAAATGACAAGAAAGAAGGCGTTGCAGGCATACTATTCCAGCGTATCTTTCGTAGACGCGCAAATAGGCCGCGTGATCGAAGGATTGAATTCATCAGGCGTTGGCAACCGGACCGTCGTCGTCGTTTGCAGTGATCATGGATATCATTTGGGAGAGCACAACGGCATTTGGCAAAAGCGAACATTGTTTGAAGAATCCGCGCGCACATCGTTGATGATTCGTGTGCCGGGAGCGACCGGCAACGGAGCGGTTTGCAACAAGGTGGTCGAGTTTATCGACCTTTACCCGACGATTGCCGAGCTAGGCAACTTGGCTTCATCGCTCAATTTGCCAGGTCGATCGTTGATGCCGCTATTGGAGATTCCGTCAATCGATTGGCAAGGTGTTGCTGTCACTCAGATACTTCGTCCGGCAGACGATCGTTTCGATAAGCCCGTCATGGGACGCAGCGTTCGAACTGATCGTTGGCGGTATACGCAGTGGAACGAAGGCCGCGATGGCGAAGAGCTTTATGATCACGAAAAAGATCCGCATGAGATAAACAACCTTGCAAACGCACCGGAATCGAAGCCGATGATTGAATCTCTCAAGTCAAAGTTCATTGGACGCGCGAACGGCTTAACACCATCAACGCCTTTTGATCCCACTCGACTTTGAAAATCACCGGTGAAACGAAGTCGTTTAACGCGAAAATGAGTGTGAGCCCATACGGACTCGTGTCGAGTTTGTCGCAGCAAATTGTTTTGCAAATCGGTGTTGGGTATTGGCTTTCGCACCTGAACGCTGGAAGAATTGAGTCGTTCGGTTTCGCGGATAATAACTTGCCGCGATCTCATCCGAGCCCAATTTTTCATCAATCGCACCGAAGACAATAAGGGTGCTGACGGTGAGTGCTATAACCAGCAAACAACGAAGTCACTTGGGATGAGACATGGTGATAGCGCACGAAGAGAGACCGCCCTGGTGGAACTACACCCCCTACGAAGCCTGCAACTTGTCAAGTTTATGATTGACGAGCACGGCAGTTTCGTTCATTCCTTTTTTTCGATCCGGTACAGCGCCGTTCGTGTGCGAACCACCAACGCATCGCCCGTCGGAACGGGTGAAGCCATGCAGCCATCGTTGAGCGTATTCTTGGCGATCAACTTGAACTTGCGACCGGGTTCGATGACGTATCCGGCACCGTCATGGTCGAACAGGTAAATATGTCCACCTGCCATCAGGGGCGAGGCGCTAAATTGGCCTCCAAGTCGTTCGCTCCAAACTTCTTCGCCACTCGACGCATCAAGGCATGATGCAACGCCGGCATCGTGAACGTTGTAAATCAATCCATCATGAAGGAGCTGTGATGACTTGCTGCCGATGCCTTTGGGGGCCGTCCATTTGACATGCGTATCGGTGATGTCGCCGGTGCCAGTCGGGTCAATCGCAAGCAGATGAGCCTTTCCAAAACCGGTGTTCACGTACAGTGTCTTCCCGTCATAGAAAGGCTGACCAGTCGCGGAAAATTCGTCGTAAAGCACTCGCCAAAGTTCGTCCCCGTTAATCGGATCGTAGGCGATGGTTGCCTTGCTGGTTGGGCTGATAAGTTGCTGTCTGCCGTTGACTTCGATCATCGTTGGCGTGCAAAACGCTTTCATCTGGTCACCATTGTCGGTCCCGTAATCGATATCGCGATCTTGCTTCCAAATCAACTTGCCGTTGCTTGCCGACAAGGCAACAACGTACTGCAAGTCGAAGCCATCAAAGTGCATAAAGAGACGACCGGAGGAATCAAGGTACGGTGAACTGCCAGGACCGCGATAATGTTCGCAGGGGAAATCTCGCCGTGCCCAGACCTGCTTTCCAGTTTGTAAGTCCAAGCAAGCCGTTCCGTAACTACCAAAGCTCACCCAGACATTTTTTCCATCGGTAACCGGACTTGGCGAAGCGTAGCTATTCATGATGTGAATCTCAGCGACCGATTCGTTGGTAAAGATTTGCTCTCGCCAAAGAATCTTTCCGTCGCGCAGATCGACGGCGAAGGCATCCATTTCCTTTCCATCGGGTGTCGCTTCGGTCATGACCGCGACATCGCCTGCAAGCACAGGACTAGACCATCCCCGCAGCGCCGTAGGTAGCTTCCAAACAATGTTCTTTGACTCGCTCCAAGTGACTGGCGGTTTTGCAGAATCACTGGCAACGTTATTGCTTTTGGGTCCACGAAATTGTGGCCATCCGTCATCGCCAGTCGCGAAGCGGTCGGGTGTCGCAAAGATCAACAAAACAGCCGCGATCAATAAAGTGCGAAGCAGCATGGGTAGGGATGACAAGGTTGTTTGGCGGGAGCGTTGGAAAGAGCTAAGCATACACACTTCTCGCGACGAAGAGATCACAACGAAAAGATCAACATGGCGAACAAACTATGTACTTGACGTCGAAGTGTACAAAAGTACAATTCGGTCTCTTTGTGAAATTCTGAAGCAAAAGGGAGTCTGAGATGGAAAGTACGGCCTTGTCAGTCGAAACGGATGCACTGGGAAGATTGAAAAACGATTTCGGCATGTCTTCGTTTCACCCTGGGCAACGGGATGTGATCAACCGTTTGCTGCTTGGACGAAGCGCGGCGGCCGTCTTTCCAACCGGTGGCGGTAAGTCGCTGTGCTACCAGTTGCCTTCTCAAATGTTGCCTGGCACGACTATCGTGATTTCACCCTTGATTGCTTTGATGAAGGATCAGTGCGACGCCCTGGCGAAGCGAGGGATCGCGGCCGCAAGACTCGATTCTTCGATGTCGGCAGGCGAGGTTGCCGATGCGATGCGTGGAATTCGAAGTGGCAAGATTAAATTACTTTATGTCGCGCCGGAGAGATTTTTCAACGAGCGTTTTAGGGCCGCAGTGGCTGACCTAAAAATATCATTGTTCGCGGTTGATGAAGCGCATTGTATTAGTCGCTGGGGTCACAACTTCCGCCCCGATTACTTGAAGTTGGCTGAACTGGCTCGGGAGTTAAATGCGGAGACCGTTCTGGCGTTGACCGCAACGGCAACGCCGGCGGTGCTCAGTGATATCTGCGATGCGTTTCGTATTGAGGAGCACGACGCGATTCGGACACCATTTTTTCGGCCGAACTTGCAGTTGCGATCACGCGTGCTGAATCCGTCCGAGCGCGATGCTGCGATCGCGGAAGTAATTAAGACGCGGCCTCGAGGGGCAACGATTGTTTACGTGACGCTGCAGAAAACGGCTGAAGCGATTGCCGATCATTTGCGCGGCGCTGGTCTACCCGCAAAGGCATATCACGCAGGCATGGAGAACGATGTTCGTGCGGAAACCCAAGGTTGGTTTAATCAGTCTCCCGATGGAATTGTGGTCGCGACGATCGCTTTCGGAATGGGAATCGATAAGCCCGATATTCGATACGTGTATCATTACAATCCGCCAGCGTCGCTCGAAGCTTATGCGCAGGAGATTGGCCGCGCCGGACGCGATGGCAAAGATTCGATCTGCGAGTTGATGTTGGTCCCCGACGACCGTGTTGTGTTGGAGAATTTCGCCTTCGGTGATACACCCACGCGACATTCGATCGGCAAGCTTGTCGATCTCGTGGTTGGCCAAAGCGACACGTTTCATGTCAGTCATTACCAGCTATCTGCGGAGACTGATATTCGAATCTTGGTCGCTAGGACGCTGATGACGTATTTGGAATTAGAGGGCTACATCACAGGCAAGTCGCCTCGATACGACACTTACAAGATCAAGCCTTTGGTCGCCTCGTCGGTGATCCTTTCGAGTTTGAGTGGCGAACCCAAGGAATTCATGGGCGGAATGTTATCGTGTCTGACCAAAGGTCGCACTTGGTTTCTTCTCAACATGGCAGTCGCTGCAAAGCGGTTGAACTGCGAACGCGAGCGATTGGTCAAAGCCGTCGAGTTTTTGTCCGAGAAAGGTTGGGTTGAAGTCGAGGTATCGGACTTGGTTCACGGCTATCAGAAAAATCGACCAATCACCGAGCCAAAGATTATTGCGGATCAACTTTACGCAAGGCTCGAGCAACGGGAACGCGATGAGGTCAGTCGGCTGGATGGTATTTTCGCACTCGCCAATGCAAGCCGTTGCATGGCCGGAACCTTGTCGCATCATTTTGGAGAAGAGCTTGTAAAGCCCTGCGGTCGCTGCAGCGGTTGCAACGGTGAGGGCCCGCATGTGATTCCGCAGGCAGGTGCCAAATCGGTGGGGACTTCCGCGACGACGGCGGTGTTGAACCTGGCGAAAAAGTATCCCGATCAATTGAGTCAACCGCGCGAACGAGCCCGATTTCTTTGCGGGCTGTCGAGTCCCGGTTTTACTCGAAGCCGAATATCCCGAGATGCAAGTTTCGGGATCTGTGAGTCGGTGCCTTATCGAGTCGTTTTGGACGCGATGACGAAGTTAAAAAAGTAAGGAGCCACCGACGGCTCACGTCAGCCAGTGTGGTCAAGACGTCCTCCAAGTGGTTTTAAAAATTAGCGGATTTATGGCGTCATCGTTGCCACATCTTTAAAAAACCGACGAGAATGAAAGCGATTGTGTTGTAGCTTCCGTATTTGCAGGAACAAGATGTCCGAATTTTTGGCCGAAGTGATCGCGATTGGCGATGAGATGACCAGTGGCGCCAGACTGGATACGAATACTCAGTGGTTATGCCAACGTCTCAGCGAACTGGGCGTCACGGTCCGTTTTACGTCGATGGTGGGGGATGACCTGGATGCCAATATCGATGTTTTTCGTCATGCCGCCAACCGCGTTGACTTCGTTGTCGCGACCGGAGGACTCGGCCCCACGGCCGATGATCTGACGCGTCAGTCGCTAGGCGCCGTGGTCGGCAAGCCGCTTGTGCTGCATCTGCCATCGCTTGAGCACATTGAGTCTCTGTTTTCCAGCCGCGCACGGGAAATGCCACCTCGCAATCGTGTTCAGGCGATGTTTCCCGAGGGGGCGATGGACATTTTCAACCCACGGGGGACCGCACCTGGAATTGATTTGACGGTCGCACGAACGACCGGGAGGAATTGCCGAGTCTTCGCGCTGCCGGGAGTGCCAGCTGAGATGAAGGAGATGTTCTCGGATTCTGTGGCTCCTCGGATCAGCCAAGCGATGGGCGGAGAACGGCAACTGATTCGCAATGCGATTGTCAAATGCTTCGGGGTCGGAGAAAGCGAGATGGAATCAAAGCTGGGTGAGATGATTGCTCGGAAATCCTATCCGCGAGTTGGGATCACCGTTAGCGCAGCGACGATTTCGCTGCGGATTACCGCGACAGGGTTTTCGGAGAGCGATTGCACAAGAGATATTGAAAAGGTCAGGCAAGAGATCCATGTAAAAGCCGGAGAGTTTGTCTTCGGCGAAGGTGAAGACTTCGAACTACAAAATGCAGTTGCCAAAATCTTGGATGATCGAAATGAACGCATTGCGTCGGTAGAAGTTGGACACGCCGCACCGATCGCGAACTGGTTCGCCGATGTTCCTCAAAGCCACGTTTTCGTCGGCGGAAGAGTCCTGAAGGAGGTCACGCATACCGATGAAGTCCTTCGAGAGTTTCGTTCCGAGTTTGGCGCGGATTGGTTGGTTGTTGTTAATAGTTATCCGTCGCTCCTACAGCAATCGGCTGAGGCAGTGGACGTCAAGGTCTCGGTAATCGGCCCTGAATTAATCGATTCAGTCTCGAAGATCTACCGTCTGGGGGGACATCCGAGTATCGTGCATCCTCGCATCGGCAAAGCTGCCCTCGCGTTGGTCCGCTCGCAATTGCTTAAACTCATCTCACCTCCGAAAACCAGGCACGAGACCACGTCATCATGACAGACTTCATTAAGAAACATTTGGTAGATGGCAGTAAGAAAGTCAGCCTCAGCAGCATTAAGACCGGCGAGTTATTACCGTTCGACAACAAAGAAGATGCGAAAGCTTTTACCACGGAGGCGATCGATCGCCTCCGCACTCTTCAATATCGGCTTTTCGTCGAGAACAAGCGGTCGTTATTGGTCGTTTTGCAGGCCCCCGATGCTGCGGGAAAGGATGGGCTGATTCGCAAAGTGCTGGGAAAGATGAATCCGCAGGGTTGTAGGACGTTTTCGTTCAAGGCACCAACCGAAGCGGAACTCGCACAGGATTTCTTGTACCGGATTCATCCTTGCGCGCCTTCAACCGGTCAAGTAAGCATTTTTAATCGATCGCATTATGAAGATGTTTTAGTGGTTCGAGTCGAAAAAATTTTGCCTACGAAAGTCTGGCAGAAACGATACGACCAAATCAACGCGTTTGAATCTTTGTTGGCCGATCGTGGGACGGTGATCGTCAAGATTTTTTTGCATATCTCGGTCGAGGAACAATTGGCTCGATTTGGAGAGCGGTTGAACGATCCAGAAAAACACTGGAAGCTAAATCCTGGCGATTACTCCGCGCGCGTCAAATGGACCGAGTATCGCAAGGCATACGAAGACATGATGAAGAAGTGTTCATACTCGCATGCCCCTTGGTATCTCATCCCTGCGGATAACAAATGGTATCGCGATGCTGCTGTCGCAGGCATCGTGTTACAGACGCTTGAAAAGATGAATCCACAGATGCCAAAGGTCGAAGTTGATCTCGACGAGATGCGTCGTTTGTACGATGCCGCGTGTCAATTGATGGAAAAAGACAATCAAAAGATGGTCGAGTAGTCGCTTTTATCGTTTTGCTATGCAACATTTAGCCTCGTTTTCACTCGCCGGTCGGTCCGCGTTAGTGACCGGATCGACCCAAGGCGTCGGCGCTGCGATCGCGGTTTCGCTTGCTAGATCCGGTGCAAACGTTTGTTTGCATGGTCTTGACGTCAACGAGGATTCAAAGCGTATGATGAAGATCTGTTCGGCTGAAGGGGTCCAAGCGCGGTGCGTCGCAGCAGACTTGTCGCTGGGCGGTAGCGAATCGCTAGACGGTTTCTTGGAAGAAGTGGACCGAGTGATGCCGGGCATCGATCTGCTTGTCAACAATGCCGGAACGTACTGTGACGTTTCTTTTTTGGAGATGACTCGCCAACGGTATGAACGGACCATGCGGCTTAATGTCGAATCCGGGTTTTTTCTGACCCAGCATTTTGCGCGGCGCTGGGTTGAGAAATCGATTCGTGGACGAGTACTTTTCACAGGTTCCATCAATGGGATTCTGGCTGAACCCATCCACGTCGCTTACGATGCCAGTAAAGGTGCGGTCGCGGCGATGGTTCGATCACTTTGTGTCTCGCTAGCACCTCATGGAATTCGAGTCAACTCGCTTGCGCCTGGCCTGGTACGAACACCATTAACCAATGCGGTATTGTCAAGCGATCACGATGCGTTGGCCTGGATGCAACTGCACACACCAAGCGGAACGGTTCCAGAAGCGGACATTTGCGGGCCCGTTGCGGTGTTTCTGCTCAGTGATGCAGCCGAGCATATTCATGGCCAAACGGTTTTGGTGGATGGTGGTATGAGTGCATGGCAACAACCTGATTTGCCAAGCAGTCTGCGCGGACGGCTTCGATAGGAATCGATACTCGCCGCAACGTCGCTATAAGGTCGTTCCGGGCAAGAATGGTTCGTGGGTTTCAAGCTTGACAATGTTCTCGGTCGTCACTCGCGCAATCTCGTGGAGCGCCTCGTGGGTGAGGAACGCCTGATGCGAAGTGATCAGCACATTGGGAAACATAAGCAGATGTGATAACTCGTCGTCAAGCAGCACTTGACCGGATAAATCGTTGAAGAAAACGCCTTCTTCCTCCTCGTAGACATCTAATGCCACACCGCCAATGTGGCCCGATTTCAATGCGGCAATCAGCGCCGTGGAGTCGATCAGCTTTCCGCGACTGGTGTTGAGAATGAAAACGCCAGGCATCATCCGCGAGATCGTTTGGGTATTGAGTAGATGGAGCGTGTCGGGCGCCAGTGGCATGTGCAGAGAAAGGATGTGGACCGTCGACAGTAATGTATCCATGTCGACATACCGGACGCCGAAATCGTTTGCCCAGTCCAATGCCGGGTACGGATCATAAGCGATGACCTCGGCGCCGAAACCACGAAAAATCTGCGCCGCAACTTGACCGATCTTGCCAGTGCCTATGATTCCAATCGTCTTGCCGTTAATGTCAAAGCCGACCAAACCGTTAAGCGAAAAATTGAACTCACGCACTCGATTGTAGGCGCGATGAATCTTGCGGTTGAGTGTCAATAGGAGCCCCACAGCATGCTCGGCAACGGCATGTGGCGAGTACGCCGGGACACGCACGACGGATAGGTCCAGCGAACGAGCTGCCTCAAGATCAACGTTGTTAAACCCCGCGCATCGCAAGGCGATGAGCTTCACACCAACCGCCGCCAGTGATTCCAAGCAGTCGCGGTCGACATGATCGTTCACGAATACCGACACGGCTTGCACACCTTTGGCCGCAGACGCCGTCTCCGCGCTTAACCGGAACTCGTGGAATCGCCATGTGATGCGATCTGCACAAAAGGCTTGCGATAGATGCTGTCGGTCGTAGGGCTTTGTATCGTAAACGGCCGTTTCAATCATCGATAGTCACCAATCAGTCGTGTCGGAGCTCAAATTATGTGCAAGACGTAAGTGCCGAGATACTCGCAGACTCTTGCTCTTCGTGTTGCTCAAGCGTATCGGCAAACGACTCAACTTGCTCCATCGCAGCCTGCCAAGAAGCAAAGTTTGGCTCAAGAACGTTGAGTTTAGCTATGAGCTCATCAAGGTGGCCGAGCAGCCGTTGGTGGTCATGAGTTGCCTGGCGGCGCACGGCTTCGATCTCAGGGCACTTTTTGTCGTAAAGTTTCGCTAGCGGCTCACTCATATCGTGCTCGCGTTCAAAGTGGATCACCAAATAAGACCGACATCGGAATGATCGGGCACAATACCAACGGCAAAGATGATGCCAAATGCTAATCGGCACTTCATTTGCTCCAAATTTTGGTCCGGGAGCCGATGTTATGACTATAAAAAAACCAGATATTTCTCATTCCAAACGTTCTCAGGAACGTGAATTGGCAGAGCTCGTCGTCAATTCGATGGCGACCCCCGCTGCCTATAATATAAAAGTTTTGGACGTTGCTCATCACGAGACTCACATCTCGCACGTGTTCCTTGCGGGGCAGTTTGCCTACAAAATCAAGAAGCCGATTAAAACCGATTTCCTCGATTTTACGACACTGGAGAAACGTAAACATTATTGCGACGAGGAGTTTCGACTTGATCAACGCTATGCCAAGGACCTCTACATCGGTGTTGTTCCCATCACGATGGAAGATGGCCGCGTCTGTGTGGAGGGTTGCGGTAAGCCGATTGATTACGCGGTGAAATTGAGTCGATTTCCTGACGATGCGTTGCTAAGCCGTCGCCTTGAAAAAGGGCTGGTGAGCGAGTCCGAGGTTGGCGAGCTCGCGGAGACGATAGCAAGCTTTCACGCGACAGCCCGACACTGCGATCAGTACCAAGCGTTGCGAGTACCGGCTTTGGTGTCGACCAATCTTCAGGAAATCGCTGGCGGCCTCAGAAAAGATTCCCCTCACCAGATCGATGTCATGCTCGTGGAGCTTTATCGTTGGTCGAAATCGTATTTTAGCAAGCACGAACAAGAATTCATCTCACGTTCGCAAAACGGCTATGTGCGTGAATGCCACGGAGATCTGCATACTGAGAACATCGTGTACTGGAACGGTAAACTTGTTCCTTTCGATGGAATCGAATTCAACGATGCGTTCCGTTGGATTGATGTCGTGAACGATGCCGCATTTTTAACGATGGATCTAGCGGCTCGCGGTCGACTAGATCTCTCGCGATTGTTCATCAACCACTATTTGGAAAGCACTGGGGACCGTGGTTCGCTACTTGTTTTTCGCTGGTATCTCGTTTACCGCTCACTTATACGTGCGATGGTAGCCAAAATGAAAGCTGACCAACACCAAAATTCGCCAGATCTGTACCAAGGAGCGATCCAGGACTGTCACGACTATATCCGGCTGGCCTACCAGTTCACGCAGGCCCCACCCCCCACTCTTTATATTACCCATGGACTGAGCGGGAGCGGAAAAACGATGGCCAGTGAAGTCTTGGTCGCGAGGCGAGGCGCGATTCGTTTACGAAGTGACATCGAACGAAAACGTCTTTTCGGCTTGTCCGTTAACCAATCTCTTGATGAGTCAATGCGACACAAAATCTACTGCGAAGCTGCAAACATCGCGACCTACGATCGGTTGCAGCGATTGGCTTGCGAGATACTTCAGGCTGGCTACCCCGTGGTCATTGATGCAGCCTTTTTAAGACAATCCGATCGTGAGCATTTCCGTCAACTCGCCAAACGGGAAAACACGCCATTTGCCATACTGGACTGTAACGCAGACGTACAAACCCTGCGCCAGCGGATCACCGACCGAATCGCCAAAGGCAATGACGCATCCGATGCTAACCTGCATGTGCTAGACTTGCAGTTGGCCTCGAACGAACCACTATCACCACTAGAATTGCATTCGGTTTTGACGATTGAAGACATCGACAAATGACTTGAGTTGAAGTGCGATTTTCGTATTGCGTAGTTGGACTCGGCGAGATGATGTCATTCTAAACAACAGTTCGCCCTATTGCGAGCTTTGGAAGTCACTAGTTTTTAAGGAGTTCATTGTGCGGACGATCGATGTAAAAGAGTTGGCGGAAAAGCAGCGAACCGGTAACGTGGTGTTGATCGACGTCCGAATGCCGGTAGAGTTTCGCGAAGTACATGCGGAAGGGGCAAAGAATTTTCCGCTTGACTCACTAGACCCACGATCGATTGCGAATTCGCGCAATGGTCGAACGGGCGAGACGCTCTATTTGATTTGTAAAGCGGGCAATCGATCTAGCATGGCAGCACAAAAATTCATTGACGCTGGCATTGATAATGTTGTCAGCGTTGAAGGTGGCACGTTGGCTTGGGCTCAGGCTGGGCTAAGCGTCATACGCGGCAAGAAAGCGATTTCTTTGGAACGTCAAGTTCGCATCGTCGCTGGATTTCTATCACTCCTGGGCGCGGTCCTTGGCTATTTCGTTCATCCGTATTTCGTTGGACTTCCGGCCTTCATCGGTGCGGGCTTGTTGTTTGCCGGTATTACCGACACTTGCGGCATGGGCATGATGCTGTCCAAAATGCCTTGGAATCGCTGCTCGGACGGGGGCTCATGCTCAGTCTAACGAACTGGCGATCGTCCATTTGGTCGACCATGGGCATCCTCAACGCAGCCTTGCTTTTCGCAGTAACCGTTGCAACCGGGCGATATTGTGTGAGAGCTGGTGAATACGTTCAGGCGAAGTTCTGTCATCCCTTGGCGAACGCGGACGGGTTCGGATAGCTCAGAAATTTGCTCGCCCCCACGGTCTGAGAAAAGATCCTCAAATTGGACGTCTTATTGTCGACCAACTGTCTTTGGCAAGATCGCAAACGTCGGGATGCGTGTGAAACCGTTCTGTGTCCTTTCGTAGTATAATGGAATTTACATAGAAGCCCGATGGCTTCCACTGCGAGAATGCTGCGTATTGACACCTTGTCTTGGGAGAGCCTCTGTGACAGCGTCTGAAATTGTTCGATACGGAATCATGCGTCGATGGTCAGACGCGGTGGTTCATAACAAAACCGCATATTTCGTCGAAGTCGCCGACAACCCATCGCTGGATGCCGAGGAGCAATTCCTTCAGGTATTAAGGCAGGTTGACCAAAGGCTGAAGCAAGTCGGTAGTGATCGGAAAAGCATTCTTCAGACCACGGTTTACATACCCGATCCGAGAGACCTCGATATCTTCAATGCGATCTGGGATGTTTGGGTACCGCAAGGGTTTGCACCGAGCCGAGCGTGCGTTCACGCACAACTTGCTGCACCGGGGTATCGCGTCGAGCTAGCGATTACCGCCGCCGTGACGGGCGGCGAGTGATTCTTTTGTTGTACGTCGTCATCAGTCGCCGCGCGCAGCGTTCCGTGCCGGGCTTTGCTCAAAGGCGGCATGTTCGCTGACGCGAAGAGGCCGACATGACATTTGACTAACTACAGACTGTCGAAGAACAAACCGATGTGCGGAAGATTCTTACTGCGATGCCCACCAGATAATTGGCCGTCTGATCTATTAGGCGATTCGGACTATGGGGTTGTGTTTAATTTACCAGCAAGTTCCGCGTTCGAAACGCGATCCAACATATCGCCAACACAATCCGTTCTCTCAATCGTTCAGGCATCGGCGGGCGAAAGTCGAACGATTCAAACATTTCGCTGGGGCTTGGTGCCACGCTGGGCAGACGATGTCAAGATTGGCGCATCGATGATCAATGCTCGGTCTGAAACCGTTGAGCTAAAACCGTCGTTCCGACACGCGTTCGCGCAGCGTCGTTGCCTGATCCCCGCCGACGGTTACTACGAATGGGTCAAGGTTAAAGACAAGAAGCAAGCGATGTTGATTGAACGACCTGGCCGAGAACTGTTTTGCTTCGCGGGTTTGTGGGAGCGGAACGAAAAGATTTCGTCGAGAACGGGCGAAGAATCTGCGACGCACGAACCGCTCGTCACGTGTACCATCATCACGACGGCCGCAAACCAATCGATGATATCGCTTCACGACCGGATGCCGGTCGTGATTAGGCCGGGTGACTACCGGCGTTGGCTCGATCCGAATTATCGTGATGTCGCCGCGCTAAAATCGTTGCTTGCGGCTGCCGATGAAGGTTTCTTTGTTTCCAAACCTGTTGGAAAAGTTTCCGGCAGTTAATGCGTTAACCGATCCGGTCAGACCCCATTAACGGACGAAGGACCGTTGGGACATTGATACTGCCGTCGACGTTTTGGTGATTTTCGAGAATCGCAATCATGGCTCTGCCCGTCGCTATCGCAGTACCATTAAGCGTGTGGACTAAGTTCGTGCCCTTCTGGCCTGTCGCCTTGCTTCGCACGTTTAAGCGGCGAGCTTGGTAGTCAGTGCAATTGCTTGTACTTGTCACTTCACCCCACTGGCCGCCATCACCGCGGCCTGGCATCCACGCTTCCAGGTCATACTTGCGATAAGCCGGTCCGCCAAGATCGCCGGACGCGGTGTCAATAACGCGATAAGGCACTTCCAGTGAATCGAAAAGTTCGCATTCCAGCGAACGCATCTCTTCATGGATCGCATCGCTTTGGTCAGGCGTTGTGAAGGCAAACATTTCTACTTTGGTGAATTGATGAACGCGGTACAACCCCTTGGACGCACGGCCCGCCGCGCCAGCTTCGGTCCGGAAGCAATGGCTGAGCCCGCACATCTTAATCGGAAGCGATTCTTCAGCGATCGTTTGGCCAGCCATCATGCCACCGAGCGTGATTTCGGCGGTGGCTACCAAGTTCAAATCGGTGTTTTCAATGCTGTAAATTTGTGTTTCCGGTCCACGGGGAATGAATCCGGTGCCGTGAAGAATTTCCGTAAGGGCGACGTCAGGCGTCGAGACGGGGGTGTATCCACGACTGGATAGAAAAGTGACTGCGAAGTGCTGAAGAGCGAGGTCGAGTCGAACGGCTGCATTCTTTAAAAAGTAGAATCCGGCACCCGCGACACGAGCGCCCGCTTCGAAGTCGAATAGGTCATGGATTTCACCGATCGCTAAATGATCCTTGGCGGTAAAGTCAAGCTTTCGAATGGCAGTCTTCCCGACGGCAACTTCGACGGCGTCGTCTTCGCCACCGCGCGGTGCGGCGGGGTGAGTGAGGTTGGGAATGCAAAGCAAGAGTTCGATCACTTCGGATTCGATTTCATCGTGCTCCCGCTGAGCAACGTCTTTTTGATCGCGAAGTTGCCGACCCATTGCCACGCGTTGTTGGCGTTCGGCGTCGTCCTTTGCCTTGCCGACCGACTGGCTGACTTCGTTGGCTTGGCGGTTGAGTTCTTGAGCCGCTTGAAGTTTTTCGGTTCGCTTCAATTCCAATTCAACGATCCGATCCACGTTCGCGGTAACGCCTCGGTCAAGGCAGTTTTGTTTGATCAGTGTGGGATTGGCGAGAATCAGTTTTCGGTCGAGCATCGTGATCTTCGGTCAGAAGTAGGTTGAACGGGTAAGTAGATGGGCAAGCGATGAAACGATCAAGCGAGGTTAACTTTCGCGAGGTGATGCCAAAGTCGAGCGCTCGATTCGATTCCATGGTGATAATCGGCAATTCGGAATTTTTCGTTCGGGCTATGAGCGTTATCGTCGTCCAGGCCCCAGCCCAGCAGGAGGCAA
>Ga0105046_10008610_pt1 | contig 16021 bp, 13 predicted proteins | sample MAT03_FD_78385 | JGI IMG/M metagenome (GOLD analysis project Ga0105046, IMG submission 78385) | Freshwater microbial communities from Lake Fryxell liftoff mats and glacier meltwater in Antarctica - MAT-03 (megahit assembly) | ecosystem: Environmental > Aquatic > Freshwater > Ice > Liftoff...
CCGAAAGCGTTGACGATGTGCGGAAGTTGCTGCAAATCATGCACCGCCTCGACCGTGGCCGGCAACTCGCCGAAATCAAGGGACTGACCGCCGGCGACGAGATCGAACTTGGCCGCGAACATGTGGTCAAGGTCGTGGAGACGTTCCACACGATCCCGAGCCGGGGGTTCATCGTGTACGACCGCCGCAACAAACTGAAGGACGAATTCGTTGGCTTGCCAGGCGAGAAGATCAAGGAGTTGCGGCTTTCGGGTGTAGCAATCACGCGGGAAGTGCGAACGCCAGTCGTGGCCTACACTGGCGACACTTCACCGGCGGGGTTGGACAACAACCCGGAATTCTTCAACGCGAAGATTCTCATCACGGAGATGAGCTTCATCCGGGCGAGCCATCGGCGCGAGAAGATTCACAAGTTCGGCCACATGCACCTGGACGACTTCGTGGACCGCGCCGCGCTGTTCAGGAACGAACTCATCGTGGCGTCGCACTTCAGCACCCGTTACCACCCGAACGAAGTGCGGAAACTGCTTGAGAGCAAACTTCCCCCGGAGTTGAAGGCAAAACTTAAAGTCTGGGTGTGAGTGTTGAGCCTGGGTCAGTCCGCGAGAACCGTTGCCACGTCGATCTTGGGCAACCGATGACTCCCAGGCATCAGTCGGTGGACTTCGGGGAGAGCGAATATCTCTCGGATCGTGGTTCGCCGAGCGGTTTTTCCGGTGTTGCGGCCGGCCGATGTGCCGCGAATTTCACGCAAACGGCGCAGTGCATCCTCAGCGGTGTACGAGCCGTTGCTGCCCATTGAGAGAAGCAGGATGTACCGGCGGTAAAGTTCCTCGGCGGTGACGGGGTCGTTGAGACGCTCGAAGCAGCTTGCCGCGCGGAAAACGCAGTCGGTTCGGAGCGAATCGGCCCAATCTTCACTTTCCCAGCACGAGTCGTCTTCAGCGGTTCGGCGAGAAAGTGCCAGCCAGGTGTAAATTTCGAGAGCCACCCGCGGCTTTCCCAAGGCAGCAAGTGCGCCCGCCAGATTCCAGAGCGTGAGCGGGCAATCCGGCACAATCTTAGCTGAGCGGGCGAAGTGTTCGAGTGCTTCCCGATATTGCCGCTGCTCGTAGAACGTCACGCCTAGTTGGGTCAATAGCCAGTGATTCTCCGGGTCCGTGCGCAGTTCTTCCTGGATCAATCGTTGCGCCGCGACCCAGTTTTCGGCTTGAATCAAGTCCTCGACTGTCGGTCGTGGAATCTGCTTGGTCATGGTCATTCTCCGTTCGGCGGCGGCGGGCGCTTCCGTTTGCGTTCCTGGCGGACGCGACGCTTATCGCCTTTCTCGCCACCTTTGTCTTTTCGTTTTCTTGCCTGCCCTTTTTCGTGCTTTTCGCGTGATGAGGGACGCGCGTTCTTGTCGTGTTCCTCGCTCATGGGTGAAACCATTGCGGGGGATTTGCGAATCGGCCAGTTTACCTGCCCGAAGGTGAAGTCCGCGTTTCACGATTGTCGGCCGCTTCTCGGTTCATGAAGTCTATCGCACCAGAACGGCGACTGCTATGGTAAACCCATTCCCAAATCTCGCAGTCGAGCACAGGTTCCCATGATTGCCCTTCTTTCCGTGTTGGCTCTCCTCGCGGCGGCCGATGCGCCGGGCGGCTGGCCGGAACTGTTTCCCAAACTCGGGAACTTCAGTCAGGTGGCGTCGCCACCGATGGTCGCCAAGGGCGACAAACCCGAGGTCTACTCGCAAAGCGTGAAATACGACTGGATGGGCGGTCGCTTCGAAGTCATCACGATCACCGTGAGCCGTGATCCGAAGATCAAGGCGCGCTACACCGCGGAGGCGTTCAAGAAGTCGGACCCGTCGCCGCAGTCTTTTGAAGTGAACAAGAAGCCGGCGTGGGTGTGGAACTTCGACAAGATCGACAAGTTGGAGCAGGTCAGGAAGCGCCTCGTGGTCGTGCTGGCCGACGACACCCTGCTGATGCTCGAGCAACGCGGGGCCGGCCTCGACCTGGAAGAAGTGGCGAAGCAATTCGACTTCGACGCGGTCGTGAAAGCCCTCAAAACCCCACCCGCGACCAAGAAGGAATAACTGTTCTCCATCATATAGCCCCCGGCCCAACTCGCTAACGTGGCTTGGAACTGTGCCGCGGGTCGGGCAAGTGGTCGCCTGGAAACGAACGATCTTGCGCGAACCCGGCGAGGTGAACGACGCGCGAACGGTCGAATGTGTCATCACCCTGGAAGGCAACACCGACGCCCTGCTCGTGGGCCAACGCATGCGAGTCCGCATCGGCCGCCCTGAAAGCCTGGAATAAACCAGAATAATGCGGTCCGGTTGAAGCACGGCGTGGTTCGGCGTACAATCATCCGGTCGGGACATGCTCGAACAATACCCACCGAATGGCGGCCCCGGCCGAGCCGTTCGGAACACGAGGTTATCCGGTGCAGGTGACAGTCTCCGCCCGACACGGGCACCTGAACGACGACGAAACCAAACTCCTTCACGAGAAGGCGGAGAAACTACTCCACTTCTTCGACCGACTCATCTCCATCGTTGTGACGGTGGATATGCACCGCGACAAAGTCGGCAACGTGACGGTCGAAATCCTCGCCCACGCCGAACACAAACACGAGTTCGTCGCGGTCGATAGCCATGCCGACACGATTCACGCCTTCGGTTTGGCGTGCGACCGCATCAAGCAACAGATCAAACACTACAAAGAAAAGCTCCAGGACCACCGTCGCGATAAGTCGCATAACGGTGCCGACGAGGCAGTTTGAGGAGGGCGGTGAACCGTGAATCCGCAGGACCAGCCGCGCCGAGGTGACCACCCCATGCGTCTCACGAACTTTCTCGTCCGTGACGCGATCGTGCCGAGACTGTCCGTGACCGCCCCCGGAGTCCACCCCGACGATGTCGAAGCCGTCGTCGGGGTCAAGGAACGGGTCGTCGCCGAGATGGCCGGTGCCCTGCGCACGGCCGGTTGCTTCCGCGATACGGATATCGCGGGAATTGCCGCCGCCGTGATGACCCGCGAACGGATCGGCACCACCGGCATTGGCGAGGGGATCGCCATCCCGCACGCCCGCCATCCGTCGGCAGATCGACTCATCGGTAATCTCGCCATCTCCCGCGATGGTTTGCCGTTTCGGAGCCTCGATAGCCAACCGGCCTTCATATTCGTGCTGCTCGTCTCGCCACAGGATCAACCAGGTGTCCACCTTCGCGCCCTCGAAGCCGTCGTCCGGACCATGCGGGACAAAGACTTCGTCAAACGGTTGCGGGCAGCCGAGACACGAGACGAAATCTGGAACTTGTTGGAAACGGCCGCGCCAGGTTGGTGAAAGTGGGGGGCGTCTGTGAATGAAGCACCTTGGTTATCCATGCCCTCAAGCGGGAGTGGAACAGGAAAACAACGAATGACTAACCGGGGAACGGGGCACGACTCAGCGCCACGGGACACTGTCCCGCCGACGCCCCGCTGCCCCCCCGGCCCAACTTGCGATGGCTCCAGCGATCCGCCTTCACTGCCCGGCGATGACTCCACTGCTGGCCCGCTGCGCTGTAATATCTTGGTCGTGAACCCGTTCGGCCTACACTGGCGCATCGCCGAACGCTTCTCCCGAACCGCGAAGGGCTACACCTGCGTCGTTCGCGTGTGGCACGGTGAAAGCCGAGCCGATGGGAAAAGCCCGACTGACCTAATCCTGCTCGTCGCCCTCCCCGGTGCCGAGTTGGTGCTCGAAGTGGACGGCCCCGACGCCGAAGCCGCTCTCAGTTCGCTAACAGAAATCCTCGCCTCTCCCGGCGGGGAAGACCACTCGAGTTGAACCGCTGCCGGCACGCCCGAACCGGCCTCGGACTCTCCCGTACACCAAGGGCCCGGACACCCCGGCGAATGGAAATTCGGCACCACGGCATCGCTGTCTCCCCCGGCGTGGCCATCGGCCCGGCCCTCGTGCTCGACACCGAGGGCGTCCGCATCACGCACCGCAATGTCTCGCCGGAGCAAATCCCCGATGAGATTGCCCGGTTGCGTAAAGCGCTCAGCGAAGCGGCCGCCGAAGCACGCGAAACCCGCCAACGGCTCACGGCTCGCCTCGGCCCGGCGCTCGGCAACATCATCGGCGCGCACGAGTCCGTCTTTGAAGATCACGCGCTGCGCACCAACATCGAAGTGCAAATCCGTAACCATTCGTATTCCGCCGAATACGCGGTTAGCCGCGTCCTGCGCGAATACATTCGCACCCTCGAAGATGCTGCCCTGCGCGTCCCCGAACAGAACCGCGCCGAAGTTCGCCGCCGTGCCGCCGAGTTCATCGATCTCGAACGGCAGGTTCTCGCTCTCCTGCTCGGCGATAACTCCGAACCCCTCGGCGGCATCACCGAACCGGTCATCATTCTCGCCACCGACCTGATGCCCTCAGACACCGCTGACTTTTCACCCCGCACGGTTCATGCCTTCGCCACCGAAAGCGGCGGAAATACCAGCCACACGGCCATCCTTGCCGGAGCGCTCGAAATCCCCGCCGTCGTCGGTCTGGGGCGGTTCCTGACCGATGTTTCCGGCGGTGACACCGTTATCGTGGACGGTGAAGAAGGCGTCCTCATCATCGACCCGGACCCGGCCACCATCGCTCGATACGAGGAAAAACGCACCATCGAGCGCTCCCGGGCGGACCGCTACGAATCCCTCCGCGACAAACCGCCCGTCACCCTTGATGGAACCCGGATTCGGCTTCTGGGAAACATCGAACTCTCCCCGGAAGCGGCCCACTGCCTCGACCGCGGAGCCGAGGGCGTCGGCCTGTACCGCACCGAATTCCTGTACTTGAACAAGAACGCGGACCCGACGGAAGAAGAGCATTACGAAGCGTACAAAGCCGTCGTGCAAACGCTCGGCCCAGACCGCCCCGCCGTGATCCGCACCCTCGACATCGGAGCGGATAAGTTCGCCAAAGCCACGGCCAGCCTCGCCGCCGAGAAGAACCCATTCCTCGGACTGCGCAGTATTCGCCTGTGCCTGCGCGAACTCGACCTGTTCAAAACGCAACTTCGCGCCGTGCTGCGGGTCGCGGTTCTCGGCGATGTTCGCATCATGTTCCCGATGATCAGCACCGTTGAAGAACTCCGGCAGTGCAAGACCCTCCTCAATGAAGTGAAAGAAGATTTGGAGGACGCGGGAATTCCCTTCAAACGCGACCTGCCGGTCGGTACAATGATCGAAGTGCCCTCGGCAGCACTCATGGCCGACGTGCTGGCCCGCGAGGTGGATTTCTTCTCGATTGGCACTAACGATCTGATCCAATACACCCTGGCGGCAGACCGAAACAACGAAAACGTGGCGAACCTGTACAACCCCGCGGACCCTGCCGTCTTGCGGTTGCTGAAAATAGTCGTGGCCGCCGCGAATAAAGAAGGCATCGAAGTAAACGTGTGCGGGGAAATGAGCGGGGAACCGCTCTACGTCCCGCTTCTGGTCGGCCTGGGGTTCCGCCAACTGAGCGCAACCCCACGGAAAATACCCGAGATCAAGCGGGTCATCCGACAACTGAGCGTGCCCGAGGCCGAACGCCTCGCCGAGAGTGCCCTGAGTATGGAAACCGCTCGCCAGGTGGGCAGCTTCCTCCGAGACCAACTACGCCGTATCCTCCCCGAGGCGGCCGACTGAACCGGGAGACAACCTCGACTGGGGGGCACCAAACCCCAGCGGACCTTCCGGCCCACCGGCCTCACCTGGGTTGAGCTTTCGGGAATGGAGACCTCGAACCGTATCCGGAGAAGTGCCGCCACGCTCACCGTGTCGTCCATTTCCCCGGATGTGGTTTGAGTTCGAGATTTCCGGGGAATCCGGGACCGATGCCCGCGACGGGTGACAAACTCCGCTTCCGCTTCGCCAAGACCGGAACTCTCCGGTTGCTCTCCCACCACGACCTGATGCGGTGTTTGGAACGCATGCTCCGTCGGGCGAGTCTCCCCTTCAAGTCCACGGCGGGCTTTCACCCCAGCCCGCGCATCGTCTTGGCGCAGTCCTTGTCTCTTGGCGTCCTCGGCCGCGAAGAAGTCCTCGAGATCGAGTTCCTCCAACCGCTTGACGCCGACAGCACCCTCGCCACACTCCGCGAGCAATCCCCACTCGGCCTCGACTTTACTTCGGTCCGCGTCGTTCCGATGAAGGCGACGGCCGTTCCGCGTCGCATCGTCTACCGCATCGAACTGCCACCGGAACGGGTTGCCGCCACCGCTTCTCGCTGCGCCGACTTCCTGGCGCAAAACAAGCTCTGGGTGAATCGGATGAAGCCCAACCCCAAGCAACTGAACATCCGTCCGTACCTGCGGGGAATGACGGTGGACCCGCTGCCCGACGCCAGCGGCCTGCTCACACTCGATCTCTGGGTCACCCAAACGGGAACGGCCCGCGTGGACGAACTTCTCAAACTTCTCGATGTCGCGGACTTGCTGGACGCCGGCGCAATTGCCGAACGCGCCGTCCTGGAAATCCGCGACGAATTCACGAACACCGACGCGGCGGACGTTCCGCCCGACGGACCAGCAGACACCTTACCCCTGGACCCCGCCACAATCGCCGAGTTGACACGCAAAGAGGAAGAACTAGCCGCCGCCTCGTGGGCCATCTCGCCCGCGGGACCGGTGGTGGAATAGTGTTTAGTGTTTAGTTTAGCGTCGTCCCCAACGGGTACGATGTGTGCGGATTCCCGTTAGGAGTCGAGCTAAACGGAATCAAACACCAAACACCAAACACCAAACACCAAACACCAAACACCAAACACCAAACACCAAACACCAAACACCAAACACCAAACACCAAACACCAAACACCAAACACCAAACACAAGAGAAGCCATGAAAAAAGAGATGCTGATTAACGTCCTCCAGCCGGAGGAGTGCCGGATCGCCATTGTTGAGAACGGCACCCTGGAAGAGCTTTACGTCGAGCGGAGTAGCCAGGAAAGCTACGTCGGGAACATCTACAAGGGCCGGATCGTTAACATTGAGGGCACGATCCAGGCCGCGTTCATCGACTTCGGGATCGGTCGCAATGGGTTCCTCCACGTTTCAGATGTGGATGCGGCGTATTACAAGCATCTGATGTCCAAGGATGATCTGGCCGACTATGAGGCGGAACAGGAACGGGAGATGGGCGGCGGCAAGGGTCGCGGCAACAGCCAGAACCGCAATGATCGCGGTCGGCCGGGCGACCGTGGGCCGGGGCCGCGTCCGCCCCAGCCCATGACATCGTTTCTCGAACCCCAGAAGCCCTCGCACCGAACGCCAGCGCCGGCACCGAACCCCACCCCCGACGATGACGAACTTGGCGAAGACTTCGACGCGGCGCTCGACGAAGACGTGCCGATGGCCGAAGAGGTGATCGAGGCTCTCGAGCCTGCCGCACCCTTCGCCCCGGTGGTGCTGCCGCCGGTCGCTCACCGCCCTCACACGCCAAGCATTCCCGCGCCACGGGCTTCGCAACCGGACGACGAAGACGACTTCGCGGCCGGGATCGATGAACCCTTGCCCACACTCGCAAAGGCGGAAGGCCCGCGACCTGTGGAATCTCGCACCGCACCCGTTGCCAAGGCCGCACCGGTTGCCCCGCCTGAAGAAGACGACTTCGGAGCCGGCATCGCGGACTTCGAGCTTCCCGCCCACAACCCCAAGCCGCGTCCCGCGACTCCCGGAGTCTCGCCGACGGTGCTGATTCCCGCTGAGCCTATCGTCGAGGCGGCACCCGGGCTTGCGGTTGAAGTCGAACCAAACGCCCCGGAACCTCCGGTGGAAGCCGAGGCCACGGAATCCCCTGAACCCGCGGAAGCCGAACCGAAGAAGAAGCCTCGCGCGACCCGCAAGCCGAAGGCCAAACCCGACGAAGTCGTGAGCGAAGCGCCGGAACCCACCCCGGAACCGCCCACGGAGGCGAAGGCCAAACCCAAGACTCGCCGCACCAAGAAGAAGACCGAAGGTGAAGGCGAAGCCGACGGCGATGGTTCGGACGACAAGCCGAAGTTCATGGGCAGTGCCGAACGCCGCACCTCCGCCGACGAAGAACCGGAAATCCGCCCGTTCTTCGACGATGGCAGCGGCTTCGACCCCGACGCCCCCAACGACCGCTTCGACGAAGAAGAGTCAGCCGAGGGAGACGCGGACAACGAGGAAGAACTCGATGAAGCGGAAGCCGCCCCGGTCGCGGAGTTCGACCCAGGTCCGGATGCCGAGCCGCAAGGCACCGGCGTCGGCCGCGGCTTCAACGACGACTTCGAGGATCGCGGCCCACCTCGTCACAACGACCGCAACGACCGCGGGCGCGGTGGGCGTGGCAATCAAGGTGGACAAGGCGGGCAAGGCGGCCAAAACCGCGACCGTGGCGGCCCTGGCCGTGGCGACCGGGATCGTGGCGGCCCGCGCGGTCCCGGCGGTCCGGGTGGGGGGTTCAAGGGCGGCCCCGGCGGCTTCAAGGGTGGCCCGAAGGGTGGCCGCGACCGTGGCATGCTGAAGCCGCCCATCGAGCAGATCTTCAAGCGGGGTCAGGAAGTCCTCGTGCAGGTCACCAAGGAAGCCGTCGGCACCAAGGGACCGACGCTCAGCACCTACATCAGCATCGCCGGCCGGTATCTCGTGCTGATGCCGAGCCTGAACCGCGTCGGCGTTTCGCGCAAGATCGAAGACCCCGACGCCCGCCGCCGATTGCGCGAGATCATGACCACGCTCGCGCCACCCAAAGGCGTCGGGTTCATCGTGCGAACCGCCGCCATCGACCGCGATGCCCGCGAACTCCGCAACGACCTCGCGTACCTGCTTCGCCTCTGGCAAGTCGTCGTGAAACGCATCAAGCGGGTGAGCGGCCCCGTCGAAATCTACCGCGAATCCGACATGATTACGCGGACCATCCGCGACATCTTTACCAACGATATCGCCACCATCTGGGTGGACGAACCCACGGCGTTCGCGCACGCCAGCGAATTCCTCCAGATCGTGATGCCGAAGTTCGCCAGCCGCATCCGGCACTTCGACAGCACCGAACCGCTGTTCCACAAGTACGGCGTCGAAGACGAAATCGTGAAGATTCACCAGAAGCGCATCGAGATGCCGCTGGGTGGGTCGCTCATCATCGAGCAGACGGAAGCGCTCGTCGCCATTGATGTGAACAGCGGGAACTTCCGGGCGGACAACAACCCGGACGAGACGGCGTTCCAGATGAACATGCACGCGGCCCGCGAGATCGCCCGGCAGTTGAGGCTCCGCGACCTTGGCGGCGTGATCGTGAACGACTTCATCGACATGCGAAGCGAAACGCACCGACGCAAGGTGGAAGACGCCTTCCGCGACGCCTTGCGGCGGGATCGCGCCCGCACGAAGATTCTCCGCATCTCGCAGTTCGGGTTGATCGAGATGACCCGGCAACGCATCCGCCCAAGCCTGAAGCGCAGCATCTTCTCGGAATGCCCGCACTGCCGTGGGTCCGGGTTCGTGAAGACGAGCGAGAGCCTCAGCATCGACGCGATGCGATTGATCCAACTGGCCGCGCACCGTGCCCCGGCCATCGCTTCGATTCAGGTCGGCGTTCACATGGATGTCGCGCACTACCTGCTCAACAAGCGGCGGAAGGAACTGGCCGCGATGGAGGAACGCGGCAAACTCGAAGTGCAGGTGACGGGGCAAGTCGGCGTGTCGCCCGACACGCTGCACGTCCGCTGTTTCGACCATAACGGGAACGAAGTCCGCTTGCTCCCGCCGGCCCCGCTGCCCAAACTCGCCGGCGGCAAGTTCCCCGGCCCGCCCCGCAACGACCGGCGTTTCCCGCAACCGCTCGATTGACCGCTCTCCATCGGTCATTTCCGCGATGCCGCAAGCAGTTAAGAATGTAGCCGTTTGAGGTTGTAAGTTGGAGGCTGCAAGTTTAACCGCTTGCAGTATCGCGGGAACGAACCTCAGGTGATCCGGTGCGGACGACACCGATCACGCCCCAGCCGACAATGGCGATCATGCCGACGAGATCGAGGCACGGCGCAGCGTCGGGCTTCCACGGTCCCCCCGGCAGCATGTGGTAACCGAGAATCACCCCGCCAACGGTGAGCCAAACCAGATCGACCACGCACTCGGGTCGGCGACGCAACAACATCCCGATGAGCCAAAACCCGGGCGCGAGGAACGGCACGAACCAACGGATCGACAGGCACGCTCCCGAGAAGTTGTTGGACGCCAGAACATAGGGCGTAGCACCGATCAGCATCCACCCGCCCGCAACCGCGACTGCCCGGCGGTCGGCCGGGTAACGTCGGAACAGCAGCACGGCACCCGCGAAAGCCAGGAACATCGGCAAGTTGTGCGACAGGAAACCGCGTGACCCGATCAGCATGTCCCAGAGATATTCGATTCCCCGCTGCGGGGAGTGCATGAGTTGCAACCCCGTCAGGTTGTCGGCGTTGAACGGGCTGCCGGGCCATGTCCAATTCTTAGGGTCGCTGGCCGGCGAGAATGGGTCGCCCGCGATGGCGTACAACACCGCGTGATGCGTAATCCCCCACGGAGCGGCCGCCAACGCCGCCAGAAGCAGCCCCGCGCGGCCCGTGGTCGCATAAGCGTAGCCGAAGATGCACAGCACCAGCGCTGGCCCGAGCGCCCCGTCAAGGCAGTAACCCATTCCCGCGACTGTTCCCAGCCCGAGCAAACGCCCCCGCGAGACCACGCCGATTCGCTCCGCACGAGCAACAAGCAGGCACGCAACTGCACCGACCCCGAGCAGGATCACGTGGGCGTTCACCTGCCGACTGTAGGCCGGTGCCACGGTCGTGGCGGCAAAACTCAGCGTCAGCAGGGCATACGTTCGGCCCGGCAGTCCGAGACCGTCTCGTGCCAATCGGCCCACGCACCATACCGCGACGACAAACGGAAGCCCGGCGGTTGTGATTGTGATCCACAGCACGAATAGGTCTGCCCGTTCGGTCGCGGGTGGACCGCCGAAAAGTAACCAAACGCGGTAGAAGGCACCCGCGACGAGAAGCGGCACGGGCGGGTGGTGGGAATAGAAATGGCCGTCCACAAACATCTTGTCGCTCGTGCCCCACGACAGCGAGCCGAAATTCGCCGGATCGTATGGTGATGGCACGCCTTCGCGGACTTGGTAACCGACGAAGATGGACTCGTTGATCGTGAGCGTGCCGCGTGCCCCAACCGATTCAATCGCGGCCAAGCGGCTCCCGTCGCTCCAACCGCCCGCAAAGGGAACCGCCCAACAGACCGCGACAGCGCCGGAGGCGAGGACAATCCCGAGCGTGACCCAGCCCCAAATCGGGCGTTCCGGTTTCGCTTCGTTGGGTGTGGGCGGAAACAGTCCCATCGCTCCTGCTTCGTCGGGTTGAGGTTCGGTGCGTCGCCGGCCAGTGGCTTCTGAGACCGGCGAGACGGGCACACCCCCACCTCCAAAGAGTACGGGGCGAAGAGGCGTGTTCAAGCTGAGCAGCGCTTTCCATTTAGCCCCCGGCTTGCCGGGAGTCTTATGCGCGGTCCCAGGAAAGACACGCACCGCTTCACTTCTCCGGACGGACGACGAGGCGATACCCGAAATTTGCGCCGCCCAAATCGTGGGCGTCGATCACAGTGATGAAATACGTTCCGGCCTTAGGCAAGGTGACAACCAAAATCGGATCGGGGGTGCCGTCGGTGTCGTCGGCCGAATCGATCACACGGCGGCCGGCATCGTAAAGCACGAGCATCGCATCGACGGGTGAACCCCATCGCGCGGCTTGCACCTCAATGCGGACCTTGTCGCCCGCCTTCCCCGTGAACTGGAAAACGTCCGTGTCGCGCTCGCCCTTGATGGTGCCCTCGATGGCGCTCGGCAGGGGAATCACTTGAGCCTGATCGAAGCCGTCGTTGGGTTCTTTCTCGGCGACGACCGGCGTTTCGTCCCGCACCAGCAGCGTGTATTCGTTTGAATCGCCGCCAGGGCCGACTGCCGTGAGCTTCACCTTGCCAGGCTCCACGCCCTTGGCGAGGTCGAGTTCGATCTCGACTTCCGAATCGCCAATACGGTCGGCCGGGTAGTTGTTCGGCACTGCCGCCATTTTACCCGCGATAACCTTCACTTTGGTATCGTTGGAGCCACTGACTTTCACCTCTTTGACGGTGGTAAGCCCTTTGCCTCGCAGGGTGAGTTTCTGCTTTTCGCCGGGTTTGGCCACGAGCGGCACCGCGTAAAGCACCTTGGGTGCGGGTTCCTTCTTGGCGTCCGGGGGCTTCTTGTCTTGCGATGTGGCGGACGAAAGGAACGCGAATGGCAGAATCAGCAGAATGACAACGCGGCGCATCGTGAACTCCGGGCGTTTGTTTAGCGGCGGACCGTTGGGTTGGGTCCGCCGCTAAGGATTTCACGTCAACATGCGATCACGCGAACAGTTCCTTCACGGTTTCGCCGAGGTCGAGAATCTCGATAGGGCGACCGTCGGGAGCCTTGAGTTGCTTGCGGGGGTCGATGCCGAGCGAGTCGAGCATGGTGAAGGCCACATCGGCGGGGGCGACCGGTCGCTGCGTGGTGAACGCCCCGTGCTTGTCGGTTTTACCCAGGACGAAGCCACGCTTCACGCCGGCACCCGCGAACAGCAGCGACCCGGCTTGGCCCCAGTGGTCGCGGCCGGCGTCCTTGTTGAACTTCGGGGTGCGGCCGAACTCGCCCATCACGACGAGCATGGTGTCTTCGAGGGTGCCGCGCAGGTCCATGTCTTCGACAAGGGCGGAAACGGCGCGGTCGAACTCGGGGAGTTTCTTGTCGAGCGACTCGAAGATCTTCGCGTGGTGGTCCCAGCCGCCGTAGTTAACGGTGACGAACCGCACGCCGCTTTCGACCAGCCGACGGGCGAGCAGCATCGATTGGCCGGCGGTGTTGCGACCGTAGCGGTCGCGGAGCTTTTCGGATTCCTGATCGATGGCGAACGCCCGGCGGGCTTCGGTGGAAAGCACCATTTCGCGGGCACGAGCGTGGAACTCGTCGTAGGTGGCGATCTGGTCGTTCCCCTCGACTCGTTTGGCCAGCGTGTCCACGGCTTGCAGGAGCGTTTCGCGGCGTTGGGCTTGCTTAACGTTCGCGCCGCCGACCGGTTGCAGGTCTTGCACGCGGTAGTTCGCCTGGTTCGGGTCGCCGGCCTTGAACGACTCGTAGCGGCCACCGAGGAACGCGGATTTGCCGAGTTCCCAGGTGAATGACGGGTTGCGTGGCACCGCAACATAGGGAGGCACGGTGCTGGTGAAGCCGGCCTCGTGCGCAACGACGGCCCCGACGGCGGGGTAGTCGCCGAACGGCGTGCCGAAGCGGCCGGACAGCACCCAGTTCGTCGCGGTTTCGTGGTGGTCGTTGTTGTGCGCCCCGGACCGCACGAGGGTGAGGCGGTCCATCACCTTCGCCATCATCGGCAACTTCTCGCCGATCTTCAAACCAGAAACCACCGTGTCGATGGTGTCGTACTTCCCGCGAATGTCGCTGGGGGCGTCGGGCTTGGGGTCGAAGCTATCGTGGTGCGAGATGCCACCGCCGAGGTACACGAGCAGGATGGATTTGGCCCGGGCACCGCTTTTGAGCGCCGGGGTTTTCGCCTCGGCTTTGAGCAACGATGGCAGGGAAAGCCCGGCAATGCCGAGCGACCCCACGCGGAGGAAATCGCGGCGTGAAGCACCGGTACAGGTGCGTGCCACGGGACTGTTCAAAACGATGTCGAGCATCGCGGTTGGCTCCAGAACGACTCGAAGGCGGTGGGAATGTCAGGGTGCGTACCACTTACATTCGGCGGGGCAGGCTATCGGAATTGCGCGACGGCAGAAAGTCGCGCGACTCGTTATCCTACCGACCCGGCGCACCCGGCGAAACAGGAATTCCCCGATTTGCCGGCGAAATCGATTGGCCGAAGCACGATTGAAGTGAAACCATCTGAAACCGTGATAAGCTCGCAACTCCCGCCACCCCAACCGCGAAGTCCGCCTGCTTACGCTGTCTTTTTGATAGTGGGAATGATCTCCCACTTGACACCTGGTCCGACTTTGAGCAGTCCGTGCGGGCCGAGAATCTCCCAACTTGCCAATGGCGGCGAGGGATCATCGTCTTCGGCGTCTGGGGGAGTGGGGATTGCATCCATGACGAGGCCATCCGACAGGACGATGTGAACCCCAACCGCCCCCGTCGTTTTCCAAACATAGGGGGACGCAGCGATCACCCTCCCACCGACTTCTACCAGAGACCCATTTTCGATATCGGCTTTCGTCATAGCCCGTGCGTGTGTGTCCACTTCCAGATGTTGTACGCCGAACCACGAGCCGAGGATGACAGGCTGCGAGCCAGATTTCAGAATCCAGGGCGATCCGCGGAAACCGAGAATGTATGTCCCGTAACGCCGATCCTTGAGCTTTTTCGAGTCCGAAAGCCGAAGGTCGCCGAAGTGGAGCGTCAGTTCATCTCCATAGCTCATCCTGGCAAACAAAAACAACTCCCCAATTAGCTGAGTAAGTTGAATGTGTAATGGCCCGATCCCATCGTTTGCGTTTTGAAATTGCGGATATTGTGGACCTCGCGGCCCTTGCAGAGACTGGGTGGTTGTGGGATTCATCGCGTTTCCTGCTTCCATTCGGCCGCGACCTTGGAGGTTTTGGGGTAATCGGCACGCTATCCATCTCAGTTATCTTCCTTGAACTCTCGGGCTTTCCTACACAATTCGTGGTAAGTGAAGTCACCGCGTTCATTTGCAGTTCCGCAATCCCCTGCCGCTTTGCATTCTTCGATAAAGTCGCCGAATTCTCGACGCATTTGGGCATCCATTCCAAATTCGGTGGCCACGGTATCAACGAGTCGAATGTCGGACTTTCTACCCATTGCGCACCGAGTGAACAAGTGCTACTGAACCGAGACAATCGGTCCCAACAAGGCAATTCCGTCGCCGCATTGCCGGTTGATTCGGACGAACCTGACAACACCGGCTGCACCAAACGCCAGGCTTCACGTTCCGGCTTTTTGTTGTTGGTTGGACCCCGGATCACTGGCGCGGCTGAATCCGAGTATTGGGTACAACACGAAGCCGAAGACCGCCAAGCCGACGCCAAACGCCTCGGTTCGGTTGAACCGTCGGGCCACTTCCACATTCACCATGATCGCGGCAATCACGTTCACGGGCGGCAGCAAGATGAGGAGGAACCACAATGGACTGAGGCGGGCAACGCCGACAACGAGTACATAGATGTTGTACACCGGCACGAGCGCTTCCCAGCGGGCGCGGCCGGCTTTGGGGAACAACCCCAGCCAGCCAGCCACGACGGTCGGAATCGTGACTGCCGCCCACACCAGCAGAAACGGCGTGAGCCATTCCCATTCTGGCGAAATCAGAAGCGACTCACCGGGCAACGGCACATTTAAATGCGGGACAGGCACCGGTATTCTCCGCCAGACTGTAGCGATGCTATCGATAGTAGCGGTCGGGCCACCCGCATGCAACGTAGCAGTTTGGCGAGCCACGAAAATGTTCGGAAGCCACAGATGAACACAGAGAAACACAGATTAAACAGAAGACAAAAGCAGAAGACAAGTTGGCCACAAAAAGGCACAAAAGTACACAAAAGGAAAACAGCGGACGTGGGAGACTTTAGCACCAGGAGTGACGTCGTTGAGGTTTCCCAGGGTGCGCCGAAGCGGCGACCCTGGGAAACCTCTCCTAACTCAGATCACGGGTGCGGCCCACCGCGATAGGGTGCCGTCGCCGCCGCCGGTGAAGAAGCCGCGGCCGTCCGGGGTGAATGCGAGCGACCGTACCGGCGCGGGGAAGCCTGGGAACAGGCCCACTTGCGAACCGTCTTCGGTACTCCAGACTCGCACGGTTTTGTCCACGCTGCTGCTGGCCAGCAATCGGCCGTCGGGGCTGAAGGCGACGCACAGCACGTTCCCCGCGTGACCGACGAACTTCACGAAGGTGCCGGTCGGTTGACGCACGGTGAGCGTGTCCCCAGCGACCGCGACCCGCTTCCCACCGAAGGCCA
>Ga0105046_10008611_pt1 | contig 16020 bp, 12 predicted proteins | sample MAT03_FD_78385 | JGI IMG/M metagenome (GOLD analysis project Ga0105046, IMG submission 78385) | Freshwater microbial communities from Lake Fryxell liftoff mats and glacier meltwater in Antarctica - MAT-03 (megahit assembly) | ecosystem: Environmental > Aquatic > Freshwater > Ice > Liftoff...
ATACGATCTTCTGAATGAAACTGTGCTCCGCGTGCCCCCGGCCCCGGATTGTCCAGATTGGGAAGGCCTGGCAACAATCCTCGCCAATACCATTCACAACATTGACCCGAATGTAAAAATTCTTGTCCAGCCCGAGCAATGGTGGGGAACGAACGCTTTTAACAAACTGCGTCCCATTGATGCCCCAAATATTGTCTACAGCCCCCATGTTTATTTTCCATTTCCGGTCACGCACCAAGGGATCACCGAGCGCAAAAGTCTGGGATTTGAATACCCTGGAACGGTGGATGGCGTGTATTGGGATAAGGACAGAATTCGCGAATCGCTCCTGCCGGTTGTCGAATTCCAGAAGGCTTACGGAGCGCCAATGTTTGTGACGGAGTTTAGTTGCATCCGCTGGGCGGAAAATGGCAGTCAAGCGCGTTGGATCAAGGACACCATTGATGTCTTTGAGGAGTATGGCTGGGATTGGACCTATCACGGTGTGGACGACTGGGATGGTTGGCAAGTTGGTTTGGGCCAAGATCCTGCGAATCAAACTCCTGTCGAAGATGCCTCAAAGCAAGTCTTGGTCGAAGCCCTTTCGAAAAATAAAAATAATTGACCGCGTGATGTTCCTCACCTCTCACAACGCCAAAGTTTGCGCTTGGTTCCTCATCACGCTGACGGCGTTCATCGGAAGTGGCCTGGCAGATACCAAGGTCGGCACTTTGGTTTTGGACGAAAATCCTGCATCAGCCGAGCCTCGCAAGAAGTGGCATCCTGAGTCTGAAGGTGCCGACTGGGCTCAATTCGTGAGCGCGGGCTCCAATGGCGATGAAGTTCTTCAAATCACAGCTGCACACGCGACTCAAACCGAAACAGGTGATTCCTCGGTGCAAAGAGATGTTCAAGGAAAATCAATCTCACTCACTGCTGGGCGATTCCAATACAGGCGCCCGGTTGACCTGAGTCAAATTCGGGGTTGGCGTGTCAACCTCAAGGCCCGAATCAAAACCCAGGGCGTCCCCAAACCCGATTTTCCTTGGGAGGGAGTGAGGTTCGGAATAGATTTCCGTACTCCGCTCTACTCCTACGGCTCCTCGGCGATGGCCATTGACGGTAACCGGGATTGGTTCAATGTGGAAGTGAAAAATGTCAGGGTTCCAGCCGATGCCAATGAAGCGCACTTGTTTGTGGGTCTGATATCGAATTCTGGATCAATGTTTGTGGAAAATGTTCAGGTCGAACTTGCCGAGCCGCCGCTCACAGAAATTGCTAAAACTCGACCTCCCTTTGTGCAAAAGACTACGCTTCGGGGAGTAGGAATCGCTGAGGCCGTGAGTGGAATCTCAGATCTTGCCAAAGTCTTCGACATGAATGTCCTGAAGCGGTGGATTCACTTTCCCTCCCCTGATCTGACGGAGCAGGAGTATCGTGAAAAGTTGGATGAGGTTCTTTCAAAGGTTGATCTGCTTCTGAGTGCTGCCAGCTCTGAAGGCATCAAGGTCATACTCCAAGCCACCTTGACACCCGAATGGGTCTTCAAGTCTGACGATGGAAGTCCGAAATTTGGACGCACCGCTCGCGTGTATTTGCAGCCTGCTGACATGGAACGGTTTATCGAGACATGGAAAATCATTGCTGAGCGCTATGCGGGTCTGCCCGAGATCGAGGGATATGATCTGCTAAATGAAACGGTTTTGCGAGTGCCCGTCGCCGAGGGGTGTCTCGATTGGGAGGGGCTGGCTGAAAGAACGGCCCAAATGATCAATAAGATTGATCCCACTATGCGACTCTATATCCAGCCCGAGGAATGGTGGGGAGTACAAGCGTTTACCAAACTTCGTCCAATCAAAGCGGATAATTTGATTTATAGTATCCACATGTACGCGCCGTTTGAAGTCACCCATCAGGGCATATCCGAGCGTCAGTCGATGGGCATTAGCTACCCGGGCGAAATCAATGGAAAGATGTGGGACAAGGAAGCTTTGAAAGTGGCCCTGCAACCAGCGAGAGACTTCCAAATGGCTTACGGAGTGCCAATGCAAGTCGGTGAGCTTGGCTGCATCCGATGGGCTCCTGACGGAAGTGCAGCAAGGTGGTTCCGCGACACTCTTGAAATTCTTGAGGAGTACGGCTGGGATTACATTTACCATGCCGAACTTGATTTTGATGGGTGGAGTGTTTTATTGGGCGGCGATCCCGCCAACCTCTCTCCCCTCCAAGAACCTCCAGCAGAGCTACAAGTGATCAAAGATTTCTTTTCACGCAACAACTAAAACACGCTTTGTGAATACAAAATATCTTCTCCTTCCGTTCCTGGTCCTTGGGACCGTTGGATTCACCACGAACCCGGCCTTCAGAACTGATAAGAGCACTGTGGCTCTTTGGAACTTTGATGAGAAAGACGAAACGACTTTAGAAAGTGATTCCGAAGACAGCATCACCCTGACGCTCCCCATGGACGACTCCGGCGAGATTGTGACAACGTTTGCTCCGGGAAAATTCGGGAGATCTTTGTATTTTCCCGGCACGGCTTGGGCAACAAGCGAGAAGGGGGTTATTGGGCTGGAAAGTGAAATCACAGTGGAGGCATGGATCAAAATCAGTACTGATGCTTTCGGAAAACCCATGGGAATCGTGGAAAACATGGATTATTCCAATAAGGGATTCCGCTTGCTCATCCGGGGAGATGGCAAATTGAGTTTTATGATCGAGTCTCAAGGCTTCGAAACAGGTGCCCATTCTGCTGACCCGCTTCCGACTGGGGAATGGCTTTATGTCGCTGGGACTTACGATGGATCAAATATTTGTGTCTATGTGAATGGCGAGCTGCGTGGCAAAGTGCCATTAGTCGAAGGTGTCATTGCTGCCGATGACATGCCCTTGAGAGTGGGGTTTGCTGATGCCGTCGAATATATGTTATTTTCAGGCGAGATTGATGCGCTGAGAATCTCGAACATTGTCAGGGAAATTCAGAAGTAATCATTCGATCAAACCGTTTGAGATCGGCTGCTTAAAATCCCGGAACTCTTATGACCCACGACTTTTATCCGGACTGGAATGGGGCTTCGATTCATCTCAAGCACACTTGGGCAGGTATCGGTAACATTGACCAATTTCGTTGGCTTTCTCGCGCGGATGTCCAGCGCCAGCTGGTGATGGCAAGAGACGAGATAGGCCTGCGTCACGTGCGAGCGGTGGCCATGTATTCCCCAGAGCTTGCGGTGTGGGACTACGATTTGGCAGATTGGAGATGTGAGGAAAAAGCCCGAAGGCCAAACTGGCAGTTAATCGATCTTTCAATCGAGGCGTTGCTGGATATCGGGCTGAAGCCAATTTATACGACTTGCTTCACTCCGGTCGGGATGACCGATGACCCATCTGGTTGCTTTCCAGACCAAAATCGCATCGGCATTCCCAAAGATTTGACCATCTGGCAAAAATTCGTTTCTGAAGGGATCCGGCATCACATCAAACGCTATGGAATTGAAGAAGTCTCTTCATGGTTTTTCGAATGCTGGAATGAGCCGAACCTCCGAGGGGGATTTTTTGGCGGAAGCCAGCAAGACTTCTTTGATTTGTGGTCTGCCACTTGGAGGGCTGTCAAGTCCGTCGACGAGAGACTTCGTTTAGGCGGCCCTTCCACGGCTCGCGCGGAGTGGATTACTGAGTTTTTGGATTACGCTGCCAATCACGGCACGTCTCCCGACTACTTGATCACTCATGTCTATAACAACGACTCGGAGACGAATCCCCTCTCCCCATTTGATGGTCCCGCGTCTTTCCGCGTGAAGGATTCCCCTCACTTCGCCTCAGGAGTCGTGAGAGGTCTTAAAAAGGAGCTCGAGCAGCGTGGTTGGCAAGGGGAAGTTCACTGGAACGAATGGGGACGTTCTTGGTTTTTGTTTGATCCCCTCAAGGAAACCGCGCTGGAGGCAGCTTTTATTGTGAAGACAATGATCGAGACATCCCAGGACTCTGATGCCTTTGCCTTCTGGTGCCTTTCGGATATTTACAATCAGGGAGGGTTTCAGTCCTCTGAGTTTCAAGGAAACTACGGACTGCTAAGCTTGCATGGACTGCGCAAGCCGGGATGGTTTGCTCACGTGATGCTGGAGAAGCTTGGGAATTTGAAAGTTGAGGTGTTGGGTGGAGATGATTTGACTGGTGCGCTTGCCACAGTTTCTGAGGGAGAATTCAAGCTTCTGATCTTTGCCTATCCAAATTTGGCTGAGGACGAGTCAAAAACGCTAAGGATCCGTGTGGCGATCCCGGCAGAGAAGAAATCAATCACCTTGACGCGATTGGGAGCGGAGGAAAACAACATCATTGCCCATTGGAGGGCCGCTGGAGCCAAGCCTTATCCAAGTCCTCTGGAGATTCAAAAACTTCGAGACATCAATGTTCTACAAGCTGCCGAATCGAACGAAGTGACTGTTACTAATGAGACCGCAGAGTTCACCATGGAGCGACCTGGAGTCGCTCTCATTCAGTTTAAACAATTATGAAACCAAAAAACACATTCTTTCTCTCTCCATCAGGTAAGGACTCCTCGGTCAGTGGGCCTTGGGCGACTTTGCAGGGTGCCCGAGATGGACTGCGAAAGCTGCGTGCCGATGAAAAACTGAAAGGGGAGGCAACCGTCATTATCAAGCGGGGACGCTATCCATTGGACGGACATGTCGAGTTTAACGAGCAGGACGGCCATACTTCCTATGTTGGTGCTGGAGAAGTCATCTTTGACGGTGGGGAGGACCTGCGTGGGTGGCGAGAGGAGACCACCGAGGCAGGACGGGCGTGGATTTTGGATTCTCCCGACTATATTGCCGGGCAGCGCGAATTCCGCTCTTTGTTTGTGAACGGTGAACGGCGTCCGCGTGCCAGATTCCCCAAATTTTTGCCAGATCCAGAAGGCTTAAACAATGTTCTACGAATAGGGAAGCTGCGATTTCCAGAGAAAAGGGCGCTGGCGGATGGCGACAACTTTTTCTCCCCTGTCCCGGGAGACATCCAAGACTGGCCTTCACTCCCCGACAGCGACATCGTGATTCTTCATTATTGGATTGAAACGAGGTTGGGGTCTCCGAAGTTCGATGCAGACAATGGGTGGATCGAATGCGCCCGCCGGTCGGTCTTTAATCTCTACGAATCGTGGGGGTCAAAGCTCGCGAGATACTACATCGACAACTTAAAGGAGGCATTAACGGAGCCTGGGGAGTGGTATCTTGACCGAAAACTTGGACGGTTGACCTATTTGCCAAAGCCAGGAGAGACCCTTGCAAAAACCAAGCTCATTGCACCCAAAGTTCACACATTTCTCAGGATTTTAGGAACGGCATTTAATCATGATGTCACCACGCTGGAGCCCTATGCGGTGAAGCATGTAGAAAATTTGCATTTTCGAGGGCTCACCTTCCGGCATGCAGACTGGTTTCATCCTTTGGGCGGCACACTGTCTCATGGAGGGTTCGGCGAAATTGGAATTCCCTTGGGAAGTTCACCACAGGGCGCGATCCATGTTCCCGCCACGGTTGTTTTCCGTTTTGCACGCCATTGTTCGCTGGAAAATTGTACTATCGAGAAAATTGGATTCACTGCTGTTGAGTTTGGAATGGGATGTCAGCACTCCGCGCTGAAACACTGCACTCTTCGCGAAATCGGGGGAGGGGGGGTGCGCGTGGATGGTAGTGAACTGGACCAACACATCACGGCACAAACTGGCTATATCGCGATTGAGGACAACACCATCACGGACATTGGCAGAGTGTTCCATCAAGGCGTGGGTGTATTTGTGGTGCGAGCCTTTTCCTGCTCCATTCGACATAATCACATCGCAAGAACCTGCTACACCGGGATATCGTGTGGCTGGTCGTGGGGCTATCGAGAGACCATCTCGAAAAACCATGTGATTGAAAATAATCTGATTCACGATATTGGTCGTGGAGTGCTTAGTGATATGGGAGGAATTTACCTTTTAGGAGTTCAGCCCGGAACGATTGTCAGGGGGAATCACATCCACTCCGTATCCAGTGCGGAATATGGAGGGTGGGGAATCTACCCCGACGAGGGATCGGCGCACATGGTATTTGAGAGTAACTGGGTGCATGACACCCAAGGAAGTGCGTTCAAGATTCATTTCTCGCGCGAGCTGATCGTTCGGGACAATGTCTTTGCAGGGTCTAAAATTGAGGGTGTGATCGGTATTGGGCAAGTGGAGAAATGGATCGCGGCGACGTTTGTCAATAATCTTCTCCTGGGTCCGGCACCCGCATTGTTTGAAGGGGGCTATCATCGCGATGTGCGGGATGCCTTCCGAAGTGATGCCAATGTGATCTGGTTTGCAAATGGAATTCCGCCTTGCACAAACCCGGTTTTTAACAAAGACAAGCATCCAAACCTTAGCTTCGAAGAGTGGAAAAAAGCGGGGTTGGATCGTAACTCGCTCGTTGTGGATCCCAAAGCCCGGATCACCGCATCCAACTTTGTCCTCCCGAAAAACTCCCCTGCCCGTCGTTCAGGGTTTCGACCCTACGACTGGAGCCAGTGTGGACCCCGGCCTTATGAAACTCAATAAGTCTATATCTGTTCCCGACCGTCCTGCGCTGTCGCTTGAAGATCTTTCCATGGCTTGGCTGGAAAGAAGGATGACCCAATTGGCTGCTATGCCGGGACTCAACAACGACCTCGGATCGATCCACGTGGAGCCTGATATCGCAGCTATCAAGCATCCGGTTTTCCCTCCTTACATTGGCGGCAGTGAACTGACATGGTTGACGCTGCTAAATGGACGTCAATTGGCCCAGCTGGTTTCGCACGTTGAGATTCGATGGAAGGCTTTTGAAATTGAGTGGCGGTGTGAAGCCGGGGGTTACGCCCGGGCGGTTCCTTCGATTCGAACGGATGTGTTTAGTTTCACCAAGACCCAGGGGCTGCGAACCTTCTGCGATGGGCGGGGGATGTTTCGTGGAAAGACGAGATCATCACACGCAAACCACGGGAAACCAAAGGTTTCGAGGCGGCCTTCCAAGGGCAGATTTTGAATGATGATGCCGACTCTGATTTGGCATTATTGGCCGGGTGGAAAGTCGTCCTTGAAGCGCTTTTTGCACATCGCGAGAACCGCCTGCCTTACAAATCGGTCTGGTGCTTCGGCATTGTGGAGAGATGTTGGACGACAAAAGCCGACTGGAAATATTGGATTTCGGCATTGCTTGGAATCGTGGAAACGGAGTGCCCGCCTCTATCGTGTTTCGGTTCATGGCCAATGTTACCATCTGATCCATGGAGAGTTAACATTTCAGTCCCATGAATAACAGCCCTGAACCTCTTCCACGCATCGCGCGATTTGAACGACTTGGCTACGGGCTATTTGTACACTGGGGCCTCTACTCGCAATTAGAACACGGAGAGTGGATTCAATCCCACCGGAAAATTCTCCCTGAGGAATACCGCAAGATAATTGGAACATTCACGGCGGCTGACTTCAATGCAACCTATCTCGCGAAGCTCGCTCGCGTGAGCGGATTTCGATACGCATGTCTGGGGACTCGCCACCATGAGGGCTTTTCGCTCTATGACACGCGTGGGCTTTCGGACTTCGATTCCCTACATTCCCCGGCTGGACGCGATTTTGTATGGGAGTTTGTCCAGGCTTGTCGCAAGGAGGGGATTGTCCCGTTTCTTTATCACACGCTTCTGGATTGGCAATGGAACTCGGCCGAATGCAGTGAAGAGTCGTTCGATGCCTACCTCGATTACCTTCATGCTTCGGTTGAAATTCTGTGTAAACATTATGGAGAACTGGGTGGCTTTTGGTTCGATGGAAAATGGTCACGGCAAGCCGATTGGAAGGAGGATCGTCTTTACGCAATCATCCGTCGGCATCAGCCGGAGGCTATAATTATCAATAACACCGGCCTGGATGCAAGGGGCATCACTGGACATCCGGAGTTGGATAGCGTCACTTTTGAGCAAGGGCTTCCTACGGCACCGGATCGAAGTGGCTGGCCGAAATATCTGGCCGGAGAAATGTGCGAGACGATTAACAGCCACTGGGGGTTCGGGAAACTGGATTTTAATTATAAGAGCATCGGAGAAATCATTCGACATCTCTGCGCCTGCCGGAAAACTGGTTCCAACTATCTGCTCAACATCGGGCCCACGGCCAGTGGAGGTATTCCCTGTTACGAGGACGCCCTTCTAAGAAAAGTCGGAGAGTGGGTTGCTATTCACGGCGACGTCCTCTATCTCGGGCGCCCCGTGGATGTCCTGTGTCAGGGTCAGGATTTTGTTCTCTACCATAGCGGAATTTATTACTACTTTGCGCATGATCTCCATCGCAAAGGCGACACTCACGTCGTGGTCGGTTCCTCACAGAACGGACCCCGCGCAATAGACCACTTCCCCCAAACTATCGCTGAAGTGGTTTGGATGGATGACGGAGAAAGTGGACGTTTTTCTCAGTCTGCTGACAACACATTGCTCACTTTGGATTGTTCGGGATTTGACTATGGTAACGATCTCGTTGTGCGTGTTGCGGAGCTGCGGCCCTCCCCTTAAATTACGAAACCATCCCCAGAAGCGCATTTTGATTATCATAACACCCTGGTGCATAATAATTGTTGCTTGCCAAGCATCGGCACGTTAATTGGGATTGTTTACCGTGCTTTATCCCACTTACCTGCGTTGTTGTTGCCTCGTTGATCCTCAAGGCATAGAAAATCCTCGTCCGGAATTTAGCTGGGAGCTGAGCGACCCGGAGCATGGTTCCTCGTTTCAAAAAGCCTGGAGAGTGGTAGTGGCGACGTCACGCGAGGGGGCACTTGCCGGGGCGGGCGATCTTTGGGACAGCAACTGGGTGGATGACGTCCGGACGGCATTTATTGATTATGACGGGCAGCCATTGAAAAGCCGGATGGAGTGCTTTTGGAAGGTCTCCTGCCGGGATGAATCCGCAAAAGAGTTGGCCAGTGAAGTGGCCTCATGGACTATGGGATTGCTGGAGGAGGAGGACTGGTCGGCTCAGTGGATTGGCTGCGATGCAGCGTCGGAATTCCCTGCCGACCCGCTCCCGGGGGCACGCTGGATTTGGGATGGTGACGAATCTCCCGGGGAACGGATTTTTGAGAAGTCCTTCGAGCTGCCCGCAGCCTGCGACGGCACGCTCTGGGGGCTGGCGGACGATGAGGCAGAGGTGGAAATCAATGATATGCCGATTGCTCAGCTTGCGAGGGCGCAGGCAAATTTCAACCTCTTCCCGCTCCCGCAGGGTATCGCGGTGAACGGCCTCCGCGCAGGAACGAACACGGTGGTCATCCGGGCAAAAAAACGCCACGACCGCGATCCCTACGCGGGCGTGATCTTGCGGTTGGTGGCCGGAGAGCGCGAAGTTGTCGGGGACGTTCGTACGCCAGGCATCGATTTTGTGAAAATCCGCAAGCGCCGCTCCGAGGGCGGGGTCAACGTGCTCACCGACGCCACGTGGATATGTCGGAAAGCCGGGCAAGCAGGTCCTGTGCAAGAGCTAGGGAGCTTCGGAATACCGCCCTGGCACCTTCAGCGTACAGATGAATACCCGAATCTCCCTGCCAAGTATCTCCGCCGTGAGTTTTCCGTCCCCTCCCCGATTCGCAAAGCCATTCTATATTTTTCAGGCCTTGGACTTTCTCAAGCCTACATCAACGGGCGGCGGGTGGGTCATGAGGAACTCTCCCCGCACGTCTCCGACTACACAAAGCGGGTTTTTTACCGCACGTTCGATGTGAGCGACATGGTCACCGAAGGGCCGAACGCCATTGGGTGTGTGCTTGGCAACGGGCGCTATTTTGCGCCGCGCGTCCGCGTGCCGACCGCGATGGAAAGTTTCGGCTGCCCGAAGCTCCTGCTCCAACTCGAGCTGACGCATGCGGATGGGACCACCTCGCGCATCACCTCGGGCGGGCCCTGGAAAATCCACACTGACGGCGCCATCGGGTGGAACAACGAATTTGACGGCGAGCACTACGACGCGCGCAAGGACGACCCCGCGTGGACGCTTCCCGGCTTTGAGGACTCGACATGGAGCGCCGCGCAGCTCGTGGCCGCGCCGCAAGGTAAAGTCTGCGCACAGCCGTCCAACCCGATCCGCAAGAGCATCATCCTGCCTGCGGTCAAGACTTGGACGACAAAATACGGGACGCTGATGTTTGATTTCGGGGTGAACCTTGTCGGCTGGTGCCGGGCCCGCATCCGGGGACGCGCGGGACAGGAAATCAGCCTCCAATTTGCCGAAGAGATCGAGTCGCGGGACGCCCTCTCCCTCGAAAATCTCCGCTCGGCGCTCTGCACTGACCATGTGATTTTGAAAGACGGGCTCACCGAGTTTGAGCCAAAGTTCACCTATCACGGCTTCCGGTATGTCGAGGTCCGCGGCGGCGCGGAGTCCGTGGAACTCGAGGCGTGTTTTATTCACGACGAGGTGCCCGAGACCGGATCATTCACCTGCTCGCACGAAATCGTGAACCGGATTGTCGATGCCGCAGCGCGCGGAATCCGGGGAAACTACCGCAGCATGCCGACCGACTGCCCTCAGCGGGACGAGCGCATGGGCTGGTTGGGTGACCGGGCCGGAGGCGCCCCGGGAGAAATGTTCCTCTTTGACGTCGGCGCACTCTATCGGAAATGGATGGGCGACATCCGGGACGCGCAGGCCCTCAATGGCAGCGTGCCGGATATCGCACCGCCCTTTTGGCGGGTGTATTCCGACGACGTGACCTGGCCAAGCTGCCTCCCCATGATCCCACACTGGCTCCAGCGGCATTTCGGCGACGAGCGCGTGGTCACGGAGAGCTTCTCCGCCATCAGCCGCTGGCTCGATCTCATGAGCGGCTATTGCGCTGACGGCCTCATCGGGCGCGACATCTTCGGTGACTGGTGCGTGCCTCCCGAATCCCCTCACCTCATCCACTCCGAACGCCCCGACCGCAAGACGTCGCCGGTTATCCTGGCATCGGCCTACCTTGTGAAAAATCTTGAGATCGGCGCCGCGTTCGCGCAACGGCTCGGGCGCAATGACCTCGCGGAAAAGTGGACCGCCCGCCGGGCAAAAATCGCGGAGGCACTCAACGCTCGCTACCTCGACGCTGAGAAAGGGAGCTATGATAACGGTTCTCAAACCGCAGCGCTCCTCGCCCTGGCCTTCGACATCGTGCCCCCGCAACATAAGAAGCACGTGTTTGATTACCTGATTTCGCGTATCAATGAGTCCGGCACTCCCTCGCTGGGGACCGGACTGGTCGGCGGACAATGGCTCCTGCGCACGCTGACAGCCCTCGGACGCGCTGATGTCGCCGCCGCGCTCGTCTGCCGCGAGGAATACCCGAGTTGGGGCTACATGATCCGCAAAGGCGCCACCACGATTTGGGAGCTTTGGAATGGCGACACCGCCGAGCCCCACATGAATTCCCGCAACCACGTCATGCTCTTGGGCGATCTTCTCACCTGGCTCTTCGAGGATGTCGCCGGCATTCAGCCCCGCACCCCCGGCTTCGGGCGCATCGGGCTTCGCCCACACTTCGTCTTCGACTCCATCAGTTGCACTCACCGCACGATCCGGGGCCCGGTGACGAGCAAATGGGAAACCTCCGGCGACACCATCCATTGGACCGTCAACCTGCCGCCGAATGTTGAGGCGGATGTCGAACTGCCCGCCGCCTGCGCAGACTTTATCGGCATCGACGGCTTTGCGTGCGAAATGCGCCCTCTCGCCTCTGACGAGGGCCCGCTTGTGCAAACCACGATCGGTCCGGGACAGCACACCGTCGTGTTCCGCATGCCACAAGAATGAGAATTTCTTAAATTGCCGACACACCTGTGGCAAGACTTTAGGTTAAGGGAGGGCCGCTTCTTGGGGGGAACGAATTAACGATTTAATAATTGTATTGTGGAGTCCCCTAGCACTATGTTTTCGCGATGAATTACCCCCTGTGTTCTTTTTTCATGCTTGCAGGAATCGCTTTTTGTGCGGCGGATGACATCCGCTCCCAGCTACCGGTAGCCGTGGATTCAAAACCGCATGAACCCGGCCAATTTCGCATCTTGTTCAGCGGTAACAGTATCACCCTTCATGGCACCAACCCCGAGGTCCAAACCTCACTTGGTTGGAGCCACACGGCCGGCATGGCGGCGTCCGAGCTATCGAAAGACTTTGTACACCTCGTTGCGGACGGCATCCAAAAGGACCGTCCTGACGAGAAAGTTGAGATTGGTTACCTTCCGGGAGGTGGAAATGCTCTAGGTGCTCTGAGTTCTATTCAGAGTGCAAAAGATTTCCGTCCCGACCTTGTGGTCATACAACTCGGTGAGCACGAAAAGGCTAACGATGGTGCGGACACCCTGCGCACCAACTATTCAAAATTGCTCTCAGAGCTCAAAAGTTTGGATGCCAAAGTGATTACCGTCGGTCCATGGGCCGCTGGTAAAGGCACCTACGCAGGTTGGTGGGGCGATGTGCAAAACACAATGGCCGAAGAAGCAGCCAAACAAAACGTGCCATTCATTTCAGTTCAAGACCTGGCCAGCAACCCGAATTGTTACGGCACTGGCACATCGGAGGGAGTAAAATGGCATCCGAATGATGCAGGACACGCTGGATATGCATCAAAAATTTTGGCAGCATATCGGGAGTCGGAATGAGTGTGGTAAATGGGTGTTAAACCGCTTGAACTCCCGACCTCGAAGGGCTTATCTTCCAAGAACCATCAAAGTCTTTTTTGCTGAAATCCAGTCGGATTGAATTGTGATAAGACCGGCTTCTATTCGTTCCATGCAAATGGAGTTGCATACGACTCCGCTGAAGCTTGGGTCAATTCAAAAGACCTTCGAGCGTCTGAATAAGTTGGGATACAACACGGTCTTCTTGCAGTATTCCGACACTTTTCCGTTTCGTCGACACAAGTCCCTGCGTGGAGATTTTGTCTATAGTCGGGCCCAAGTTCGGAAGATCAACGATATGGCGACAGAACATGGGCTGAACATTATTCCGTTAACCCACTCCTTCAGTCACTCCGATATTCTCTTAAATCGCAACAAATATGTCTACTTGGCAGAGTCCGATGCGAAATCAAGTCTTTGTCTATCAAATCCTGAGTCTGTGGATCTCATGGCGGAACTGGCGGAAGAGTTGCTCGAGTTACATCCTCGTGCCGAATACATTCACATCGGCGGCGATGAGATCGCCCAAGTTGCCGCGTGTCCGGCTTGCGTATCCGCGTTGTGGAAATGTGGACGCTCCGGACTATTTGTTGAGTTTCTGAACAAGGTGGCAGACCGTTTTCAGGCGCTCGGAGTTTCGCCTGCTGTGTGGTCAGACATGCTCATTCGGTTTCCTGAGAGTATCGACGATCTTTCACGGCGTTTCCTGATTTTCTACTGGGATTATTGGAGCAGCGGCGAGCGCCAGCCGTTTCTGACAATTGGAGGCGGCTTCGGCGATATGATCGTTCTCGATAAATCTGCCATTCAAGGCGACTTCGCAGTGATGGTGAATTTTCCATCAATCAGAATGCTGCACGATGTGCCACAAGGGTTGGCTAAGCTTTATCGTCCATATTGGGAGCTTGATAAAAAAGAAAAGAGCGCCAAATCGTTTCCGTATTTAAAATTTTTTACGGACAGGAAATTTAATGTCCTTGCGGCTGCCCTTCCTTATGTGGAGTTGGGGTCGATCCTTCCCAACTATGAGGAAAAATGGTCCCACCTGACCACCGCTGTGAATCGAATTCATGAAACCGGAGCTGCGGGAGGAAATCTTTGCCACTGGACACCGCATTGGCCGGCCTTTGAAACCCTCTGGCTTGGCATTTCAATTTTTGCAGAAGGCCTGAAAACTCCGACAATCAATCGGAAAAAGGTTTTTAATGACTACGCACAATTGGTGATTGGCAGACCAGCGTCAGATTTTGCCGATGCCGTATTCCATGTCTCCCGCAGGTTTGAGCTGGGAGATACGCTCACCCCGTTTTGGCAGGTGCTGCCATTGGAACAAAAAATGCAGTGGCACCGGGATTCAGGCCTGCTTGAGCAGGAGATCAAAAATGTTAAGTTTATCGCAAAGCAAATTCCCCGGCACCTCAAAGTGTTTCAAAAGTATGCCCGAGACAGCCCTCACGCAAAATTGTTTGCCGTTTTGTCGGAAGAAATTTTGCTAAAACTCGATTATGAGAGGTGCCTCATCAAAAAACGACCGATCACATCGGCCCTTCTAAAACGCCTCCATCTTGTCATCAAATCCCTGCGAGCCGTATTGAATGAGTACTACATCCCGGAAGCAGTCGAGAAAGTCCTCCGGCTTCGCTTCGAGCCTTACCTTTCCAAAGGTCGGCGTATGCCGAAAGTCAGCACTTCCATCTTGACGACTGCCAAAGGCTAAGATCTTGCCGATTGATTGAATATGTCAACGCAAATCCTTCGTGATGTGCGCAACCTGCCCATGGCGTCTCTGGGTGCGCCGAATGTGCTTCCAAAATTCGTTTTTCAGTTTCCCAAAATGCCGTTGGAAATCCATGGAGATCTCTGTGAGGATGACCGCGTTGGTTTGCTGACGTATACCCGTGTCCCGGTATCGCCTTACCTTGAGCAAGACAATTACAATCGAGATCGCCAGCCTGGACAAATGCGCACAGTGACTTTGGAAAAAAAACTGCTGCGGTCTTTTACCCGGACCTCGGGGGGCGCCTAGCCTCCCTTTACGATAAGTCAGCGGAAAAGGAGCTGCTGTTTGACAATCCAGTTTTTTAACCAGCCAACCTCGCCGTTCGCAACGCATGGTTTTCCTGTGGAATTGAATGGAACGGCCCAACCTCGGGCACTCCGTCACCACGTATAGCCAGGTATTTTGTGGGATCGTTAAAACGCCTCGCGGACCGTTGCTGCGAATTTATGAATTTGATCGTCTGTTGGAAACAACATGGCAGGTGGATGCTTTTTTACCGGAGGATTCGAGCAATTTGTGGGTTCACATCAAGGTTATCAACCCAAGCGAGCAAGCTGTAAATTACTACTGGTGGACGAATATTGCCGTTACTTTGACCCCAAAAACGCGGGTGCTTTCCCCTGCAGATCTCGCGATCAGCCATTTGCCCGCTGGCATCACCCAAGTGCCTTTTCCGCTTGCTTATGGCAACGATGGGAGCTACCCGCAGAACTACGACCATTCCGATTCCATTTTCTTCTGAAAGCCCGGAATCATACGTCTGTGGGTCGCATATGTGAATGAAAACGGTCGCGGACTGATCTGCGGTTCAAGCCCGACTCTTTCCGGACGCAAGTTGTTTGCCTGGGGAGACACCATTGGGGGCAGGCATTGGATGGATTTCCTTTCGTGCAAAGATCAGGGAAATTATGTGGAAATTCAGAGTGGCTTGACACCAACGCAGCTTCACACCCGGCCGCTCCCTGCCTTATCCATTCTGGAATGGACTGAATCCTTCAGCCCGCTGATTTTGAATGTGAACCAAGCCCACAACCCCGATTACCACATCTCTTGCCGTGAGGCTGAAGCTTACCTCGTTGAAAGTATTCCTGATGAGACCCTTTCGGAAATGGACAGTTTTCTTGTCTCTCAGAGTGATTCGCCTATCCAAGAAATCTTACATCAGGGAGCGAACTGGGGGTGGCTGCACGAAACGCTTACCGGCAGAAAGATAAGCCCGGGCCTGAATTTTAAAAGGGAAACACTGACCGAGGAAGCCCCCTGGGCTGAGCTTCTTTTTACCGGCACCTTCTCTGAAAAATCCCTGGACAGCCACCCCTCGAGTTGGTGCATATCCAAAGGATGGCAATCAGTGCTGGAGGTATCCGTAGCCAATCATGGCACTACATGGCTCCACGACCTGCATCTTGGAGTGGCAAAACTTGAATCAGGTGATTTCCAGGGGTCTCGAGAACACTTCCATGCTTCACTTGCACAGAAGGATAACTGGCAAGCTCATAGAAAGTAAGCGTAACTTCCAGCACATCTACCGGAAAAAGAAGAACCGTCATAATCTGCATGAATGA
>Ga0105046_10008612_pt1 | contig 16018 bp, 17 predicted proteins | sample MAT03_FD_78385 | JGI IMG/M metagenome (GOLD analysis project Ga0105046, IMG submission 78385) | Freshwater microbial communities from Lake Fryxell liftoff mats and glacier meltwater in Antarctica - MAT-03 (megahit assembly) | ecosystem: Environmental > Aquatic > Freshwater > Ice > Liftoff...
CAGGGCCGGCCGGTTCGACCAGGGCCAGCAGGGCGTCACCGTCGCAGTCCACCCGCAACTGACGCACCTTCTGGACGTTGCCCGAGGTTTCGCCTTTCTTCCAGATCTCCTGGCGCGAGCGGCTGAAGAAATGAACTTCGCCCGTTTCACGGGTCAGGCCAAGCGACTCTTCATTCATGTAGGCAAGCGTCAGCACCTCGCCGGTGTCGGCATCCTGGGTGATGCAGGCAACGAGTCCGTCGACACCGAACTCGACCTTCACGGGGCCGGGCTCACTCACTGGGAGTTGCCGCTTCCGGATCAACTTCTGCCGTGCTCAGCGGCACGTACCATTTGCCGCCTTCCTTGACCAGGTTGACGGGCGCCCCGCCGGCGTTGCTTTCAAGGTCGACGGTCGCTTTGTCACCGTCTATCGAGATCTCCTGGATCACGAGCTTCGGCTGACCGCCGGCACTCTGCTCGAGGATCGCCGTGGTTTCCTGTACGCATCGTGCCTGAGTGTTGAAGGTGTCTTTGACGCCGCTCGGCTGCATCACCGCGCAGAACCCCTGGGCGTCCTTTTCGCTGGTCACCCGGTTGATCTCGGCGACCAGGGCGGTGATCGCTTCGGTGTCTTCGGCGTTGTCGGCCGACGAGTCCCCACCCCCGCAGCCGGCTGCGGCCAGCGAGAGGATCGCCAGCGCGGTCACGAGTGTGAGCTTCGTTTTCATGGAGCCAATCCTACGTCGCAGGGATCGATGAGGCGGTTCCGAAGCCTTACTCGATCCCCAGCCGGTCCAGCATGTCTTCATCCCGGCGCCACTTCTTCTTGACCTTGACCTGAAGGTCGAGGTGGACCCTGGCTTTCAGCTCGGCTTCGATATCGCGCCGGGCCCCGCGGCCTATCTCGCCGATCTTGAAACCGTTCTTGCCGATCAGGATTCCCTTCTGGGAGTCGGATTCGACCCAGATCTCGGCTTCGACCGTAACCAGGCCGTCCTCACGTTCGCTGATTCTTCCGACCTTGACCTCGACCGAATGCGGGACCTCATCCCGGGTCCTGATCAGGACCTCACCGCGGATCAGCTCGGCCAGCAGCTGCTCGTCGGACTGGTCGGAGTGGTCCTCCGGCGGGTAGAGGTAAGGGCTTTCCGGCATCAGGGTTCCGAGGTGCGAGACCAGCTCGCCGATGCCATCCCCCTTGAGGGCACTGATCGGGAAAACTTCGTCGACGCCTTCGAGTTCGGCCGCCGCAGCCAGGACCGGAATGACGTTGCGCCCCAGACGGTCGGCTTTGTTGACCGCACAAACCACCGAGGTATTGCCTTTGGCCGCCAGCAGCGACTCGGCGATGAACCGGTCACCGGCACCGACGCCCTCTTCGCCATTGATGACCAGCAGGACGACGTCGGCATCCCCCAGCTCCCGCTCGACGCTCTTCTGCATGCGGGTAGTGAGCTCGTCGCGTGGACGTTGAACGCCCGGCAGGTCGGTCAACACCAGCTGATTGCCGGCTTCGAGGTCGGTGTGAACGCCGCGAACCGCACGGCGGGTGGTCTGCGGCCGCACCGTGGCGATCGCCACCTTGGCGCCAACGATCGCGTTGACCAGGGTCGACTTGCCGACGTTGGGCCGTCCGGCAAGGCCGACGAACCCGGACCTCGTTGTCTGGCCGGAATCAGGCATCGAGTTCCGCCATGACCCGGTCCTGGACTTCGAACATCTCGCCGGTGTCTGTCTCGTGGTCATGCCCGCAGAGGTGAAGCACGCCGTGAACCACCGCTTCAGTCACGTTCTCGCAGAACTCCGGACAGACGATTACATCACCGAGTTCTCGCGGGCCGACGCTGGGGCCCTCTTCGTCCACCGGAAAGGAGAGGACATCGGTGGGCTTGTCCCTGCCCCGGAACTCGAGGTTCAGTTCGTGAATCCTGGCTTGCTCGACGATTTCCACGGCGAGGTGCCCTTCGTCGATCCCGGCGGCTTCGAGAGTCGCCGAGACGGCCGGCCTGAACCCGGCCGGCACGTCATCGAGGTCCATGCTCACCGATCTACCTCACGCTCGGCGTGTTCGCCGTACGCGGCAACTATGCGCTGCACCAGGCGGTGGCGGACCACGTCGGCGTTGCCGAACTTGACGAAGCTGACGTCATCGATGCCATCGAGGATCTCCCGGACGACGACCAGTCCCGACTTGCTGTCCCGGGGAAGGTCGATCTGGGTGACGTCGCCGGTGACCACCATTTTCGAGTTGAAACCAAGCCGAGTGAGGAACATCTTCATCTGCTCGGGGGTGGTGTTCTGGGCTTCGTCGAGGATTACAAAAGCGTCGTTCAGGGTGCGGCCACGCATGAACGCGAGCGGGGCCACCTCGATCACGCCACGGTCGAAGTAACCGTTGACCCGGTCGGGGTCGAGCATGTCGTAGAGAGCATCGAAGAGTGGGCGCAGGTAAGGATCGACCTTGGCCTGCAGGTCGCCGGGCAGGAAACCCAGGCTTTCACCGGCTTCGACTGCGGGGCGGGTCAGGATGATCCGCTGGACTTCGCCTTCGATCAGCGAGGCGGCGGCCATCGCCACCGCGAGGAAGGTCTTGCCGGTGCCAGCCGGACCGATGCCGAAAGTGACCGTGTTCTTGCGGATCGAGTCGACGTACTGCTTCTGGATGACCGTCTTCGGCACCACCCTGGTGTTGCGGTTGTGCCAGACGACGTCGTTCAGCATTTCGGCCGGACGGCGTGAGGACTGGATCGCGTTGGTGACCGAGTCGACCGTGGCCGGTTCGACGTCGTTGCCGCTTTCGATCAGGTCGACCATCTCATCGACCAGTTTCGCCGCCTGGTCCATCTCTTCGTTTTCGCCTTCGAGGGTGAGCTGGTTGCCGCGCAGGTGGACCTTGCTGGTCGTCCTTTCGCGCAATGCCCGCAGCACCGAGTCTCCGGATCCGGCCAGTTCGGCCGCGACGTCGTTTTCGAGGGTCAGTGTCCTACGAGGCAAGGTGCTCCCGCACCGCCGTGCTGACACGCTTGCCGTCCGCCCGTCCGGCGACCTTGTCCTTGAGCAGGCCCATTACCTGGCCCATCTGCTTAATCTCGGTGGCCCCGGTGATGGCTATCGCCTCAGCGACCAGGGTGTTGAGTTCGTCGTCGCTCAGCTGTTCGGGCAGGTAGGCGGTGATCAGCTCGGCTTCGAAACGTTCGTCTTCGGCCTGCTCGTACCGGCCGGCGTCGGCGTAGGCGTCGGCGGCTTCCATGCGCTTCTTGCGTTCACGCTGGAGCGCCGCGACTTCGTCACCATCGCCCAGCTTGGCGTCCTGCTGCAGGACGTCCTGGATCATTCGCAGGGCTGATGAACGCTTGCGATCGCCGTCCTTGAGGGCGGCACGCGCGTCATCCCGGATCTGTTCGGCAACTGACATGAATCAAGGGTACCTGCCGATGCCCGCAGGCGCGAACAGCTCCGGCCCGGTCCGGGGGAGATCCGGACCAAAGGCAGGGCCGTTCAGTCAGTGGGGAAGGTCTCCGGGCCATCGGCGTTGCTGGTCCGGGGACCGAACGCCGCGAAACCGACGATCCCGCCGCAGATCAGGACGCCGCCATAGAGGATCATGAGGATGTAGGTCGTGTTGACGAACGCCAGACCGACCAGGGTCGCCCCGATGCCAGCGACCACGGCGAAGAAGTAGCGCGGTGTGCGGGCCCCGAACCTCAGCAGGACGGCAGCCACAACGGCCGCAGCGATCCAGAGGATCTTGCCTACCGGGGCGATCGTGCCGATCATGAAGAGCACACCGACGGTGGCCCAGGAGAGGTAACGGAGCATCGGACCAACCTACGGCAACGGGATCTCGGCCCGTTCCACGCGGCCTGCGAGCGGCAGCTGAAGGAAACGGGTGCCGTCACGAGTGAAGTCGGCGACATCACCGGTCACAGCGAAGTGGTAGTCACCTTCGCCGGTACCGCGGTTCAGCGATCCCGCGCCGGCCAGTTCGCGCTGGATCGCTCCGGCGATCGCGTGGCCGGCGGTGACCAGCCTCACGTCCCGTCCCAGGATCCGCTGGAGCAGCGGCGCCACCAGCGGATAGTGGGTGCATCCGAGGATCAGGGTGTCCACACCCGCATCGTGCAGCGGTCGGCAGTATTGCCGGACCAGGTCGATCAGGTGCTCGTCGAAGCTCAGGTCGTCCTGAATCATCGAGGCAAGATCAGGTGCGGCGACTTCGGTGACCTCGAGCGGCCGGCCCTGGGCCTCGAGAGCACGATGGTAAGCGCCACTTGAGACGGTGGCCGGGGTGGCCAGCACCCCGACCTTGCCGTTCCCGGTGATCGCCGCAGCGATCTCGGCTTCGGGCGCGACCACCGTCACCACGGGGACTCCGGATTCTTCACCCATGGCCGTGATCAGTTCGCCGGCAGCCGCAGTCGCCGAGTTGCAGGCGATGACCAGCAGCTTGATGTCCCGGTCGAAGAGGTACCCGGTGATCGCCACGGCCCGCTGCCGCAACTCGTCGGGGGTTTTGGTGCCGTATGGGAAGTGGCCGCTGTCACCGACGTAGAAATAATCTTCTTCCGGCAGCGAGACCAGGCACTCATGGAGAACCGTGAGCCCACCGACACCGGAGTCGAAGACGCCGATCATCAGATGGCCTCGAAAAGCAGCCCGCCCCAGCCTTCGATCACCGAAAACCGGACCGGTTCGAGGCCCAGGCCCAAGAAGGCAGCCTCGACCCGTTCACGCTCGGCCTCGAGCAGACCGGAGCAGACCAGACGTCCGGGAACGTTCCCTGGAGTCATCCGGGATGCGACCATCTCCAGCAACGGTGCGGTGAGGTTGGCCACGACGGTCGGTTCAAGAAAGGGCAGTCCGGCCTTGAGGTCGAGTCTCGACACCGAGATGTCAACCGAGTTGACCCTCGCGTTCTCGATAGCGGCTTCGATCGCGGCTTCTTCGTGGTCGTATCCGGCGACCGGATCCCAGCCGAGCCTGGCCGCGGCGATGGCCAGCACGGCGGAACCGGTTCCGAGGTCGGTCAGCGCTCCACCGGAGAGCCCGCGGTCATGCAGGTCGAGCAGGAGTTCCAGGCTCAGGCGAGTGGTCGGGTGGGCGCCCGTGCCGAATGCCTGTCCGGGGTCGATGATGACCTCGAAACTCCCGGGGCCACCTGATTCCCAAGGCGGCCTCAGCCAGAAAGACGTCTCGGGGCCACTGATCTCGAGTGGTTTGTGGAAAGCGCGCCACCTCTCGGACCAGTCGTCGGCGACCTCGGTCGCAACTACTTCTACGAGGCCATCTCCGCTTGCCGCCTCTACCTCACCGATGTCGGGGAGTTCACCCTCGGCCCCGTAAATCGCGTACTCGGTGTAACCGTCACCGGTGGTCTCCTCCACCCCACCCGGCGAAAGCACGGTCAGTTCGGCGAGGACCATCTCTGCCTGTTCGGGCCGGCAGCGGACGGCGAGGCGAATCACCGGCCGGGCACCTCAGGCCCTGGTCCGGCGGAACCGGCCAAAAAGTCCGGATTCTTTCGGCCTGCGGTTCCCGTCGGTCAGAGTTCCGTCGAGTTCGTTGACCAGTTCGAGCTGGGCTTCGGAGAGGTTCGCCGGGATCACCACGTTGAAGACGAAACGATGGTTGCCCCTCCGCTTCGAAGTTCCGAGCTGCGGCAGGCCTTTGCCCTTGAGCGAGGTCTCCGCACCCGGCTGGGTACCGGCCGGTATCTCGATCTCGTCGGCACCATCCAGCGTTTCGACTTCGACCGTCTCACCGCTCATGGCTTTGGTCGCATCGACCGGGATCACGGTGATCAGGTCCTTGCCGTCGCGGATCATGTTTTCGCGTTCGGCCACTGAAACCTCGACGTAGAGGTCGCCGTTCGGCGCCCCGGACTCCCCGGCATGACCGGCTCCGGAAATGCGGATGCGCTGGCCCGATTCGATTCCGGAAGGCACATCGACCTTCATCGTCTTGCCGGTGTGCTTGCGGCCGAGACCCGAACAGACTTCGCAAGGGGTTTCGGCAACCCGGCCGTCGCCGTGACAGACGTCGCAGGGTGTGGCGCGGACCATCTGACCGAAGGCGGTGTTGGCGACCGTTCTCAGTTCACCCTGGCCGTCGCATTTCTCGCAGGTGCTGATCGGGGTTCCGGGCTCGGCTCCGTTGCCGTGGCAATGCTCGCAAGTGTCGACCACCTCGAAAGAGATCTCCTTTTCGACTCCTTCGAGCACCTCGTCAAGCTGAATCTCCACCGCGATCCCGATGTCTGCGCCGGGCGAGGGCCCACGACGGCCGAATCCACCGCCGCCCCCGGCACCGCCGAAGAACGCGCTGAACAGGTCGTCGATCGAGCCGAATCCCTGGGCCTGGGACGAAAAACCCCCCGAGCGAAGGCCATCCTGGCCGTACTGGTCGTAGGTCTGGCGCTGCTTCTCGTCGGAAAGCACCTCGTAGGCCTCGGCAGCCTCCTTGAATTTCTCTTCGGCCTCGGGGTCATGCCCGTTGACATCCGGGTGCAGTTCCCGCGCGATCCGGCGGAAGGACTTCTTGATTTCCTGATCGGTGGCGCTGCGGGACACCCCGAGCACCTCGTAGAAGTCGCGATCGCTCATTCGTAAACGTTCTCGAAGTAAGAGGAGAGTTCGCGGGCTGCTTCGTTCACCGAGACGATCGCCGTCTGGTAATCCATGCGGGTGGGCCCGACCACCCCGACCGAACCGAGGTTGCGATGTCCGAGCCCGTAGTTGGCCCCGACCACGCTGACCGAGCGCATCTCCGGCTGGGGGTTCTCGGCGCCGATCCAGAGGAAGACCGAGCGTTCGTCGATCGCCGAACGCATCATGCGCAGGACCGAAGCCCGCTGCTCCAGTGCGGTCATCAGCTGGTCGATCTGCGGCAGGTCCTGCGAGCGCCTTTCGTCCAGCAGGCGGCCGGCCCCTTCGACATAGAGGGTGTCAGACGGGTTCTGTTCGAGATCGACCAGGGCCGGGGATATCCGCTGGATGAACGAAGCCTCGGTGTGGCCCAGGCCCGGGTCGGCCAGCTTCGAAGCGATCCGGCGGGCGCCGAGGTCGATTCCGGCCAGAGTTTCGTTGAGGTAGCTGGAGGACCATTCGACGAGCCCGGGGTCTACCGGGTGTTCGAATGTGAAGGCCCGTTTGGTGACGTCACCGGCGGAAGTGATCGCGACCACCATGACCACGTTCGGTTGGAGCAGCAGCGCTTCGACACGGTGGATGGTTGCGGTCCCGAGCGGCGGGGCCACGACCAGCGCGAGCAGGTCGGTCATGCGTGAGAGGGCTGCCGTCGTTTCTCTCATCGCTTCATCGACTTCGCGGCGGAAACGGGTCACTTCAGGCTCGACCTGGCGGGCGGCGAGTTCGGCGGAAGGCTGCCTGACGGGTGGCCGCAACATGATCGATTCAACGTAGCGACGGTATCCGAAGTCGGTCGGGACCCGGCCCGCGGATGTGTGGGGGTGCGTCAGGTATCCGCCCGCTTCGAGCCCGGCAAGCTCCGCGCGGACCGTCGACGGTCCCCAGGAGAGTTCGGCGCTCTCGACGATCCCCTTCGAACCCACCGGGCGGCCGGTATCGAGGTAGGCGTCGACCACGAGGCCGAGAATGAGCTCCTGTCGCTCGGAAAGCATGCCTGCCATTGTAGGTAGCGTCGGTGGCCGGCCGCTGTTGGACCCGACCCAAACCCGGTTGCCTCCACTTCCGGCAATGAAATTGCCCGCCTGACCGGCAATTTCATTGCTGGAAGGTCAGGCAGGCAGGTCAATCTCGGCGATGGCGTTGCGGATCACCTGATTGCCGCTCTGGGTTGCGACCAGGTCGAGGGTCACCCTTTCCCCATCGTTGCTGGTCACTTCGCCGGTCACGGTGATCTCCTGTTCGGGGAAGCTCATGCCACGGAACTGAACCGACAGCCGGCGCAGCGCCCTGGGGTCGCCCGCTGCAACATCAAGCGTGCCCGCTTTCGCGACCAGACCCATCACGTAGAGGCCATGGAGGATCGATGCGGGCAGGCCGACCATCTTCGCGAAGTCGGCATCGATGTGGATCGGATTGAAGTCGCCAGAAGCTCCCGCATAACGGTGCGGCACATACTTGTCCGGGGTGACCTTGAGCTCGCTGATCGAATCGCCCTCGTTGAAATCGGTCATCTCAGATCCCCCTGACGATGTTGGTCCAGACGCCGCGCACAACCATGTCGCCACCCTGGTTGAGCGAGAGAGTCTCGAAGATATAAAATCCCTTGCCGTCTTTCTCGTAAATCTCGAGGCAGGTCGGGGTGGTGGTGATCACGTCGCCAGAGCAGACCGGTTCACCCCAGTCGAACTCCTGGCCACCGTGGACCATGGCGGCAAAGTTGATCGCCACGTCAGGGTCGAAGAGCGTCGGACCGAGCGAGCCGGCGCTGTAGACGACGCAGAACATCGGCGGTGCGACAACATCACGGTAACCGGCCTCACGGGCGGCATCACGATCGAAATGAACCTGGTTCCCGATCTCCAGGACCCGGCAGTATTCACCGATCTTTTCTTTGCCGACTTCGTACTCGAAGGCCGGCCAGCTCTTTCCGACTGCGTCTGTCTTGATCGCCATTGGCCAGAAACCTATCGCGGCTCAGGAGGAAAATCAGTCATCCAGTTCGAGCACCGCGAGGAAAGCCTCTTGCGGGACTTCGACCCGGCCGACGTTCTTCATGCGCTTCTTGCCCTTCTTCTGCTTCTCGAGCAGCTTGCGCTTTCGGGTGATGTCGCCGCCGTAGAGCTTGGCGGTCACGTCCTTGCGCACTGCCTTGACTGTCTCGCGGGCCAGGATGTTGGCTCCGATCGCCGCCTGGACCGGGATGTCGAACTGCTGGCGCGGGATCGTCTTGCGCAGCCGGGCGACGAGTTCCTTTCCCTGGTTGTAGGCGAAATCGCGATGGCAGATGATCGACAGCGCGTCGACCGATTCGCCGGCGAGCAGCACGTCGACCTTCACCAGGTTCGAAGGCAGGTTGCCGATCGGCTCGTAGTCGAGTGAGGCATAACCCTTGGTCGAAGACTTCAGGATGTCGAAGAAGTCGAGCACGATTTCGGCCAGCGGCAGGTCGTAACGGATCTGGACCCGGCTGGGACTCAGATAGTCCATGCCCACATGGGTGCCCCGCCGGCTCTGGCAGAGTTCCATGACCGGACCGACGAATTCGCTCGGACAGATCACCGTCGCCCGGATGTAGGGCTCTTCGATCGACTCGATCGTTCCCGGGTCCGGCATCTCGGTCGGGCTGCGCACCTCGATGTTCTCGCCGTTGGTCAGGTGAACGTCGTAACGCACGGTCGGGCTGGTCGCCAGCAGGTCGAGGTCATACTCACGCTCCAGGCGCTCACGCACGATCTCCATGTGGAGCAGGCCGAGGAACCCGCAGCGGAAGCCGAAACCAAGCGCATCTGAAGTCTCGGGCCCCCAGGTCAGGGCGGCATCGTTGAGGCCCATCTTGTCGAGGGCGTCGCGCAGGTCGCCGTAACGGTCGGTATCGATCGGGAAGAGGCCGCAGAAAACCATCGGCTTGACGTCGCGATAGCCCGCCAGCGGCTCGGTCGCGGGGTTGGAGAGGTCGGTCAGCGTATCGCCGACCTTGAGTTTGGCGACGTCCTTGATTCCGGTGATCACGTAGCCGACCTCGCCGACGCCGATCTCGTCGACTGAAGTCATCACGGGGCGGAAGAAACCGATGTCATCGAGTTCGGCCTCGGTCCCGTTCTGCATCGCGAGTATCTGGCCGTGTTTCTTGAACTTGCCGTCCATCATCCGGATGTAGGCGATCACGCCGCGGTACTGGTCGAACTCCGAATCGAAGATAAGGGCGCGTGCGGGACCCTTGGGATCACCGTCCGGTGGCGGCACCTTCTCGACGATCGACTCGAGCACCTCGACCACGCCTTCGCCGGTCTTCGCGGAGATCTTCAGGATCTCGTCCGGATCGACGCCGATCAGGTCGGATATCTCCTGGGCCACCCTTTCGGGTTCGGCACCCGGCAGGTCGACCTTGTTCATGATCGGGATCAGCTCGAGACCGTTCTCGATCGCCAGATAGGTGTTGGCGACGGTCTGGGCCTCCACTCCCTGGGCGGCATCGACCACCAGCAGCGCGCCTTCGCAAGCGGCGAGGCTGCGTGACACTTCGTAGCTGAAGTCGACGTGGCCGGGGGTGTCGATCAGGTGAAGGTGGTAGGTCTCGCCATCCCTGGACTTGAACTCGACCCGAACCGCCTGGGCCTTGATCGTGATTCCCCTTTCACGCTCCAGGTCCATCGAGTCGAGCATCTGGGCACGCATTTTCAAGGGGTCGACCGCCCCGGTAATTTCGAGGATGCGGTCGGCAAGCGTCGACTTGCCATGGTCGATGTGGGCGATGATCGAGAAGTTGCGGATGCGGTCCATGCGAGTCCCTGAGTATGCCGAGCCGGAACCCTCTACGGCTTCCAGCGCTTTTCAGCGGCAGAGAGCGGGGTCCGGCTTGCCGTTGAGTTCGTAGACCACGGTCGGCTCCTCGCGCAGGACCTGCCGGACCGCGGGATCATCGGCGATCCAGTCCACCTCCCGGGGAAAGTCGCGTTTCGGACTGGGTCGGTCGAGGGTCACCACCAGGTACCTGTAGTCCCCGTCGGCGACCGCCTGTCGGAACTCTTCGCAGGTCTCCGGCTTGACGAACCCGGCGTGTGCCCGGTGGATACCGATGAACTGGACCCGGTTGTCGAGAAAACGGCCGAAAAGCGGGTACTGGCGGGTTGCGTTGCCGGCAATCGCTTCGTCCTCGACGCCTTGGGCCCAGGCGAAAGCCGCCCCAAGACCAGCGGTCGTGAAGTCGGGGCTGGCGTAACGGTTCTCGAAGTAGGACTTCTGAACCACCTGGCCGGCCAGCACGGCCAGGACCAGCACCGAAGCGCCGATCGCCACCTTGGGCACGAAGCCCGTCATGCCGTGACGGTAGAGCGCCCGGCCGGCCACCATCAGCAGGAAAGCGGCGCCGCCCACGAGCACGCCGCCGAGAACCTGCGCGAAGCTCCAGTCCCCACTGAACGAGATCGTAAACGGGGCGAGCAGGGCGATTGCCGCCATCGCCAGCCAGCGGAAATTGCCGCCGCGGGTGCCGACCGCACTTCCCAGCAGGGCCATCGAAACAGCCAGCGCCGGGGCCAGGTACCTGAGGCCGGAAACGAAACCGTTCGGTTCCCCGGCCGGTCCGGAAGCCGAAGTCGGTGCGACCAGCCAGGCGAGGACCAGCGCGATACCGACCGCGGCGCCGATTCGCCTTGCCGGACCGGAATCCCGGCCGAGGCAGAGCACGAACGCGGCCACCGACAGGGCCAGCAGGATCAGCCAGCCGTCCCCGAAACCGTCCGCCAGGCCCGGCAGGAACCAGTCTCCGATGACGCTGGTGTCGGTCAGGTATCCCCAGACCGACCCGGCATCACGGCCACCGACGTCCTGGTCGGGGCCAGGCAGGCCGAGCGGACCGACCTGGTTGATCCAGGGCAGCGGGTTGCCGCTATGAACCAGGTTCCTCAGGTACCAGTAGCCACCGCCGACCAGCAGGCCGCCGGCCACCACTGCGGAGGCCCTGCGCCTGAGCGGTGCTTCGCAGAGGACCAGCGCACCGATGCCGATCGCGAATGCCGCCGGGATGAAGTTGACCTTCGTCCCGGCCGCGAGCCCGGCGGCGACGGCGACCACGAGCGCCGGACCGATCGTGAGCCGGCGACCTCCGGCAGCCGCGTTGATGAGTACTGCCAATGCGGCAAGAACGAAGAAGGTGCCGACGATGTCGTTGCGGGCCTCGCCGGCCTGGTCCGCCATGGCCGCTGATGCGAGCACTATCGCTACACCCGCCATCGATACCGGGGCACCCCCGTAGGGTCGGCCTACGCACCAGGCGGCGAGAAGGCAGCCGCCGAACCAGAACGTATTGATCAGCGGCGAGAGCAGGTCGTTGCCGTAGGCGAGCACACCGAACGAATGGACCAGCTCCGAGTTCTGCGGGTAGAACCAGCTGAGGAATTGAGGCGCGAGGTACTGGAGCGAAAAGGTGTCTGCGCTCTGGGCGAATCCGGCGGCGAAAGGCCCGTGGTACCAGGTGGAGTCGAAGCCGGTCATTCCGGTTCCGTACTTGATACGAATCCCGACCGAGAAGGCGCCGAAGGCCAGCGCGGCGATCGCGAACGCGGCCCAGGTCAGCAGCCGTCCGGCGGGAACGTGAACGAGCCCCCCCTCCCGCTCCGGCCCCTCGCCGGTCGTCGTATCCAGCTTGCCCCGCCAATGCCAGGAGGCCGCCGCGACCAGGGCGAGCAGCAGCAGGAAGGACCAGCCATGGAGCAACCCGAAGGTGCCGAGGGCCAGACCGGCGGTGATCGCGACCGCCACCGCGATGACCAGCAACGCGACCCAGAACGCTGGTCCTGACCAGCCCGGTAACAGGCGGCGACCGAAGAGGACGGCGGGTACCGCGATCAGCGCCACACCCAGCAGCAGGCCGGCGGTGCCGGCCAGGTAAGCGAGAAAGCTCACGATGAACGTCGCCTGACGAGGGCCATGATCTGGTCCAGTTCCGGAACCTTCAGCAACTGGCAGGTGGCCACGTACGAGATCCCGCCGAGGCCGAGGGCGGCCGTGATCGAGATGATCTGGCCGAAGATCTCCCTGCCAACCAGGTGGTCGACGATGTCCCAGACCTCGTATGAAACCAGGGCCAGGACGGCTGACCCGATCAGGATTCGTACGGTCGACGCGATGAAAGCCGTGGCTTCAATGCCGCCGATTTTCGGTCTCAGGATCACAACCTGGGCGACCACCGAGATCGTGGTCGCAATGCCGGTCGCAGCGACGATCCCGGCCACGCCGAAAGGTTTGTAGAGGAAGAGCGACGCGACCGCCGTGACCGCGAGGTTGACCCCTGCGATTGCGGTCGGTATCCACGGCTGCTGCAGACCGAAGAAGGTGCGGCTAAGCAGCAGGAACATGCCGTTGGTCGGCAGCGAGAAAGCGAACCAGAAGAGCGCGGTGGCGACCACCTGGGTCTGGGCGGGGCCGAACTCGCCGCGTTCGAACACGATCCGGATCATCGGCTCCGAGAGCACCAGGATGGCGGCGGTTGCCGGCAGCAACACGAAGACGATCTGGCGCATGCCTTTGCCGAGCGTCTTTCTCAGGTTGTCGTAGTCGCCACGGGTGGCGAAACGGGCCAGGGTCGGGAACAGCACAGTGGCGATCGCCACCGAGAAGATGCCCTGTGGCAGCTGGTAGATACGGAAAGCCTTGTCGATCGCGGCCGGGGCTTCGTCGCTGACGAGGCTGCCGAAGAAGCTGTTGATCAGCAGGTTGAAGTTGATCAGGCCGAGGCTGAGGGTCACCGGGATCATCAACAACAGGACCCGGCGCACGTTGGGGTCCTTGAAATCGACCTTGAAAGTAAATTTGAACGGTGTGTTTCGCAGGTCCCAGGTCGGGATCAGGAGCTGGACCAGGGTACCGGCAACCACACCGATCGCGTAGGCGTAGATCTGTTTTTCTTCGGGGAAGAGCGGCACCGTGGCGATGACCACAGCGATGATCGTGATGTTCCAGAAGAGCGGGGATATCGCAAAGGCACCGAAACGGTCGTAGCTGTTGAGGATGCCGACCACGACACCAGTCACACCGAGCAGGATCAGGATCGGGAACATGATCTGCGAAAGCACGATCATCAGGCTCTCGGTCTCTCCCGTGAACCCGGGCGCAAAGACCGGCATGACCCAGCCGGCGAAGAGGATGAAGAAGGCGGTGATCGCGCCAAGGACCATGGTCACGAGCAAAAGCAGGGTCGAAGCCATGCGGAACGCCTCGCGGAACTTGCCTTTCTCGATCTGCTCGGTGAAGATCGGCACGAAAGCGGGCTGAAGGGCGGCGTCGGCGAAAAGGGCCCGGATCAGGTTCGGCACCTGGAAAGCGACGGTGAAAGCCGACATCGGACCGGAAATACCGAAGTAGCTGGCCGCAACGACCTCACGGGCGAGTCCGGCAACCCTGGAAGCGGCGGTCGCGATCGAGAAGAAGGCGGTCGAGCGGGCCAGCCGGCCAGGACCCTTTGCCGCCGGTTTCGCTTTCTCTGCCGCCTCAATGTCTGGCCCTGGCGTTCCTTCGAAATCCGGCGCCGTTTCGTGGATCGCCGCTTCCGTGATCGCGGTGCCGATCAGGGTTGAGCTGACTCCTCCTTCGGCGCCGATATCGCCTTTTGAGAGCCAGAACTCGGGGGCCGGTTCAGCCAAACCGAACTTCTCTTCGACCTGTTCGGCACGCTCGTGAACCTCGCTCACGGCCCGCTCCGCGGCAGCCGCAGCCCGCTCGAATGCATCGAGTCCCGGGTCCTGAGTCGGCTTCTTATGGGGGTCGCGTGGCGTTTCCAAGGTCGCTATCGGTATAGTCGGCGACCGCTTGTGAGGGGATCCTCCCCAACAGCGAGCAGACAAAAGATCATGGCCAACATAGCCTCACAGAAAAAACGAATCCTTCGCACCGAGCGTGAGCGCGTCGAAAACCGACGTCTCACCAGCGCGATCAAGACTTACTTCCATCGCCTTGAAACGGCGGTAGGGGAAGGCAATGCCGATTCCGTGGAAACCGAGCATCGTGCTCTGGTTTCCAAAATCGACAAAGCCGTCCAGCGTGGCGCCATCCACCGCCGCAACGGCGCCCGCAAGAAGTCCCGCGCAGCCCGCGTCGCCACTGGCGCCGTCGAACTCGACGCGTAGGACAACTTTCACCAGCCTTTGATGAAGCCGGCTCAGCCGGCTTCATCTGTTGCAGCGATCAGAGCCAGGTCCAGAGCGAGCTCATCCGGGTATTCCGCCCCGCCCCTCGTCCAGATCTCGAGGTCGGCCATGGCGATGGTGGCAGTCCGCAGGTCCTCAATCGAAGCACCGCGAAGATGACTGGGTAAGCCGCGGCCCGAGGCGATCGATTTCGTCGCCCGGCGAATGGTGAACGCGGTCGGCGGAACGGTGCCTCCAGCAGTTGCTCCCCTGCTCATCATTTTGTCCGCGATCCCGAAGGCTCGAACCCGGTCGCCTTGAATGAGTGCGTCCCCGAGCACGAACGGCCCCACGTCGCTCGTGTCCGCCACCATCTCCTCCAGATCCTCGATCTCGACTCGGCCGTTCTGCCCGGCCCAGAGCGCCAGCCGATCCAGTTCGTTGCCGAGTCGGGTCAGATTGGTTCCGAGGTGGCCGATCAGGAACCGGGCGGCCTCGGAGGTAAGTTCGAAGTTCTTTCTCGAGGCAAGGCCTACCAGGTGCGCGGGCAACTGGTGCGGCGACGGAGCTTCATATGTGAGCACCTCCCCGCCGGTCTTTCTCACTGCCGCCTCGATTCCTTCAGGAAGCTTTCCTCTGCAGACCAGAACGACCGTGGTGTCAGGGGGTGCATTGAGCACGGCTTCATTGACCCTTTCCGCCTGTCGTTTGCCCCATTTTTCGGTCCGGTCGGCCAGCAGGTACCTTCGCGACGGGATCAGCGACATCGCCGAGATCGCTTCGACCAGTGCGTCGGCATCGGGGCTGCCCCGGTTCTCGGCCGGTTCGAAAACTTCGAGTGAAGCGGTACCACCTTCGTCTTCGGCCCGGCGCCGGAGCCGGGAGCGCGCTTCGTCGATCTTGGCCACGTCGGTTCCATGGATCAGGTATGCCGGTTTCATCTGGTCAGCCACCCCACCATTCTCTCCTCTCGGGCGGCGGTGAGGGGCGTTGGCATTGGACGCAGGCCGCAACTACCCGCGATCGTGGCTCATGGCCCGGTTTCGAGCCACCAGCCATGGCCGTCGGTTACAACCGAGATCGTACCTCTGAGGTCGGTCCGCTCGACCGGGACCCCGGCTTCCGCCAGGGCCGCCGTGGTCTGCTGCGTCGGGTGGCCGTATTGGTTGCCGGCCCCGGACGAGTTGATCGCCAGGGTCGGCTCCGCGGCGTCGAGCAGCGCCGGCAGTCCGGCGTCGTCGCTGCCATGGTGGGCGACCTTGAGCA
>Ga0105046_10008613_pt1 | contig 16017 bp, 13 predicted proteins | sample MAT03_FD_78385 | JGI IMG/M metagenome (GOLD analysis project Ga0105046, IMG submission 78385) | Freshwater microbial communities from Lake Fryxell liftoff mats and glacier meltwater in Antarctica - MAT-03 (megahit assembly) | ecosystem: Environmental > Aquatic > Freshwater > Ice > Liftoff...
AAAGAACATGTTTTTTGGATTTTACCATGAAAAAACACGTCCCTTTTGCTTCCAGAAGCAAAGGGGACGTGTTTTTGAGCCTTGAGCGGCAGATATTTAGTGGAAAAAGTGTAACGTGAAATTCAGTTTTTTCCAGGAAAAGGGTGTGCGGCTATTTTTTCCCTTCGCCGAGCTCGCGGGCTTTTTCGAGGAGCCAGGCGCGGTCGGCGACTAATTTTTTCTTGTTGATGCGTTCAATCATCCTGGCAGCACGATTTTTGTCCCGGGCTTTGGGGGAGAGGCTGAGTTGGCGGAGGAAGTTGATGAAGTTGACGGAATGTTCATGCAGGTGTTTTGATAATACTTTGTTCCCAGCCCTGCTGATAAACATTTTGAAGGCATCTATTTTGTAAGGCAGCAGGTCATCGTCCAACTCATAATAGATTTTCAATTCAAATCTTCGCGCTAACAAATGGTATATTGAATAGGATGAGCCAAAAGGAATAATCTCAAGGGATTCAGCATATCTTTTTTCTGCGAACAGGCACATTGCCAGGTTCATAAAATAGAAATCTGATGTTTCATTTTCACCAAAAATTAAACCCTTGTGGCTTTCTAAAAAATCCTTAGTCCAAGCTATTTCACCAAAATTTAATGCTGTTTGGGTAATATTGAGGCAAGAATTTGGCATAATCTTACCATCAAAATAAAAGTAGCCACGCTTCAAATTATCTAATAAAATGCGATGTAGGACTGCATATAATTCTTGGTTGCCTTCGTCAATTAAGATAGTGCAAATATTTCTCAGGTATGTATAATAAACAATTAAATCCTCTGGACTTAGTTCGTGCTCATGGCTTTTTAGCGCTTCAAGCAAATGATAAAAGCTGTTAATTTCTGGTTTTGACGTTATGAGTATTTGGTGGATTTCCCAAATGATGCGCAATAAAGGGCTGTCGCCTAAAAGTCTTTGAGGAATGGTCCAACTGGGATCAAATACCTCTTTGGAATCAAATTCAATTTTAGTTATTTTTTGTTGAATAAAAAGTCGATTGAGCATTTCAGTTTTGAGTGCCCAATAATAGTGCTCTAGATTATGGAGCGTGTCCAAGATATTTATGTCTCCTTTGGCTTTGTTGAATATGCTGTGCCATTCATGCTCTTCCAATGCCACCAAATGTTTGAAAAACAGGCCTTCAATTGTAACCCAGGGCTGGGCATCTGCTTCCTTCTTTATTTTGTCCAGAGATTTGTGGTAGAGCGTATTTAACCCTCTTAATCGCAAATCAACGGCTAAATCAAGTTTGTTCTGTAGTGCTCGCTCTGGTTGAAAATGCCTTTGTACAATTATAAAATTTTGGAGCAAGCGCTTCAATTCAGACATTAACTTGTCGATTTTGTTTTCGACAATAGACTGGTTGGGGAGTAGCTTTTCATAAATAGTTTCCTTGATCAAAGTTTCCAGCTGGCCCTCATTTTTTGCACCAATTAGAAATTCAGCTAGGGCAATAAGATGCTCACTAGAAGCGCCATTATTGAAGTAGGGGCTTTTCAAAAAAAGCTCAAATTCTTTTTCCTCCTGAGCCTGGAAAGATTTTATCAATTCAAATACGAAAACGTTGACCATTAATTTGCGCTAGTAAAAATTAAAAAAAGTGTTACACTTTTTAAGGATGCTATTCATGTAAATTTGACCCAACATTCTAGGAACGGGAGTTTCAGCACTGAAGTGGCGACAAAAATGCGTCAAAAGAAGTATTTGAGCGCAGTTCAGTGGTTTATTTCTCCATTATTGTATTAAAGTCACCCTAAGAATGACGGCTTCTCACAAATCAATACCAGTTTGAATTTTCAAATCCAATTTTTCAGTATACACAAACAGTAATCATTATGCAACAAAAGATTTTATCTCTGACCTTCTTTTTCCTTCTTTTTTCCTTTTTTGTTCCGGACTTTGCCAAAAGCAATAATATAGATCCGACAAAAATTGTAGCAAATGAAGATGTTTGCAACCTGTCACCCCCTGCCTTTCTGAATGTTCTTCAGGTAGGAACGACCTGGGCAGATTTAGCCTGGGCTCCTGTCGCTGGAGCTTTTCAGTTTAACATAATTACTTACGATCTAGTAACTGGGTTGCCCGTTAGTAACATCTATGTTCCTGGCAGCTTAAATGGAGTTAGGGTTAACGGATTGATTCCAGGAAGGGTATACTATTCCAGGATTTGGTCGGTCTGTTTCAACATGACCAGAGGTAGTACTTTCACTGGTTCTGATAATTTTAAGGCAGTTATTATCGAACTTATTGTTTCAGGATATGTACCGCAGGAAGGGGAAGGATGGACATTGAATTGTGTGGTGCCAGTTAGAATAAGTAATGAATCGTGCCCATTTCCCAACTCAACGATACCAACCTACTTTAATATTAGGAACCCAACTGGCTTACCGGGAATAGAACTCAACTTTATGCTAACGGTTGAAGCGGCCGTAATTATACTGCGTCCAAACACCTTAGACAGTGATTATGGACCTCCAAAATATACTTTTACAGAATTTGATGGAAAACAAGTAGATATTTTCTTCGGAGGTAAACCTTTTGCGCAAGTAAGTGGAGCTGTCCCAACGGCTGCCGGTGATGCAAGTTTCTATAAGCTTCCAATCCAAAATAACCCACTATTTATTATTGAGAAACTGGTTCCCAATCAACAATTTACAGGTGATCCTAAGGGTGGAGATTCATCCCCATTTCCGACAATCCATGGTACCTCCTATCTCAGTGTCAACCCAAATCCATTTACGGATCATCTTGATGTTGGATTACCTGCTTCGACAGAGGAAACAGACGTAAAAATCAACTTGTTTGACTTACAAGGTCGCCTTGTTTTATCAGAACAAACCTATGGCGGTTCCCAAACGCATAGCCTTTCAACCCAAGATCTACAGCCCGGACTCTACCTCCTCCGCGTAGACACCGGCGAGAAATCCGAAACAATTAAAGTACTGAAAACACAATAACTACTTGAAATTGTACTTCCGTTAGCGTGGAGGCCAGGAATATTCCTGGTCTCCGCTTTTTTTTGGCAAAAAAAAGTCGCCCCGGCGATGCTGAGGCGACTGGTAAGTATTGTAGGGTGGGTGCTAGTTTTGAATAGCCTCTTTTTTTAAGCTAATGGCTACTTTTGGCGCAGTCTTGAAAGCAATCCAGGCAGCCGGGTCGCTAGAGTTCAGCCTGCATACGTTGAAAACCCGAACAGCGTAATGTCTATCTGGCTTGAGATTGGACAGCAGCATTGTATTGCTTTCCGTGTAGGCAACAGAAAGCATAGCGGTGTCGATCACCGGGTTGTTGTTGCCGATGAGCCATTCCACCTGGTAGCCGATACTCTCTGGCATTGCATCCCATGTTATCGTTGCTGAGTTGCTGCCAGTTCCTGTGATGGAAACGGTATAGGGTGGAAGGCACATACAGCGGTCACTGGCATTTGCATTGAGGGCGGACAAGACGGCATTGTCGGCTGCTGGGGTGAAGGTTTCTTTTTGGCAAGCATAAAAGAACAAGCTGCAAAACAGGGCTGCGGCGAATAGCGGAGAAAAAAATGCTTTTTTCATGGTGTGTTGTGTTGGTGCGTGAAAACTAGAGTTTACCAGTGCTTCTTGCTACTGACTGGACAAAAGTCAGCTCCACAATCATCATAAATTATAACATTTTTGAAGTGGAATTCCACCCGAAAGCAAGCATCCAAAGGGCTGAACAGCCTCAGATTCTTGCTTTTGGGCCTCGTGGGCTCGTATTTCGTATTGGAAAATATAACAGGTAAATAGGGGGATTCCAGACAAATGGCAATCTAATTCCTACGAAACAAAGTAATTTAATGCCCAATGCCAATGTCCAACAATGAATATTCAATCTCCAAGTACTAAACGTGTACTTCCATTACTCGGCACTAGTGCCGTGTCCCGTAAACGGTTTTAGATCCAATTCGTCATTTCCCGCGCATTCAAGCACTCCCCAGCCGTCAACCCGCCCTTTCTTGCCACCGCAAGCCCATACCGCACCACCTCCAAGCCCGCCATGCTATGGGCATCCGGGTTAATGCTAATCGGAATTCCGTGCGCTAAAGCCTTGGGAATCAAGGTGTAATCAATATCCAGGCGGTAAGGGTGTGCATTGAGCTCAATGGCGACTTTGTGCTTCTGACAGGCTTCAAAAACAGCATCCCAGTCGAGCGGGTAGCCTTCTCGGCTGAGCAGCAGGCGGCCCGTGGGATGGCCGAGTATGGTGGTGCGCGGGTGCTGGATTGCCCTTACCACGCGCTCTGTAGCTTTATCGATGCTCATGCGCAGGTTGGAATGCACCGAAGCGATGATAAAATCAAACTTCTCTAAGATCGTATCTTCGTAGTCCAGTGAACCGTCGTTCAGGATATCGCTTTCAATGCCTTTGAGGATGCGAAAAGGGCCCATTTCAGCATTTAGGGCATCTATTTCATCCCATTGTTGCTGCAATCGGTCGGGTTTGAGGCCGTTGGCGTAAAAAGCAGCCTGACTGTGGTCGGTAATGCCAATATAACTGTAGCCGAGTTCGCGGACCCGTTCGCACATCTGGCGTAAAGAATGCATGCCATCGCTATAGGTGGTGTGTACGTGCAATACCCCGATTAAGTCTTGTTGCTCAACGAGATGTGTTCCAGGTTTATGTAGGGTATGGGAATCGGCTTCTCGGAGCTCAGGTACCACAAAAGCCGTCTTGGCTTTTTCAAAAACCTCTTCTTCGCTGCGCAAGCCCCGAAATTCTACCCCGGCATTGGCTTCGGCAAAACCCTTTACAAATTCCTCCGAGCCCGTCAACCGGAAGAGCTTTGAGCCAAATTCTTCCGCCAGACACTGATGAATAATCACCGTGGAACCGCCCTCCAGTTTTACTTGAGATCGTTTGCCCACTTCTTGTTCCAACACCATTTTTTCCGGATCGAAAATGGCCGTGATTTCTCCATTGTAACCGACCAATACTTCCACGTGGTTGATGACAGGGCAACGCCTGCGCACCTCACCCACTGGCGCAACGTATGCACCTGGCAACTTTTGTGCTATCTGTGTACACACAAATTCCGCTAGTTCATCGGCCAAATCAATATGCAGTTTGCCCCGACTTTTTTGGAAATAATCGAGCTTTTGCAACAAGTCTTGTTGGGTTTTGAGGCCAAAGCCTTTGTACTCCACTAAGCGGTTTTCATTGCAGGCATACCACAACTCTCCGACGGATTCGATGCCCATTTCCTGCCATACCTGCCGAACTTTCTTCGGCCCAAAACCGTTGATTTCCAGCATTTCCTGTACACCAGCGGGCGTTTTTTCGCGGTATTTGTCCAGGTTTGCCATGCGCCCGCCATCTACCAATTCGCGAATTTTTCCTGAAATGGCATTACCCACCCCTTTGATGGCTTTGATTTCCTCATCGGGCATTTCTGCCAATGGCGCATCAAGCTTGCGCAGGGCGAGGTAGGCGTTGCGGTAAGAACGGATGCGAAATTCGTCGTCCCCATGGAGCTCCATCAGGTTGGCGAGCTCATCAAAAGCGTAGGCTATTTCTTTATTGCTCATTCTTTTACAGTGTTTCCGCCAGCTGAATAAAATAGTCCATGGCCTCCGGGTTGCGCATAGAATCAGGATTGTACGCTTTGTCGAGCGCTTTTCGTTGCAGGACTTTTTTCACCGGGGTTTCCATTTTTTTGCCGGAAATGGTATAGGGAATGTCTGCTATTTCCAAAATGGCATCGGGTACGTGGCGCGGGCTGTAGGTATTGCGCAGCGTTTTTTTGATCGTGGAAATGAGCGGATCGCCCAAAACGACACCATCATTCAACACCACAAACAGGGGCATCCAGTCGGTACCGTCTTCATACTCCAAATTGACAATCAACGCATCCTTTATTTCAGGAATCTGATCGATGGCGCGGTAGATTTCCGCGGTGCCGATGCGCACGCCCTGTCGGTTCAGCGTGGAATCGGAGCGCCCCAAAATCATCAATGTGTTGCGTTCTGTAATGCGCAGCCAATCGCCGTGCCGCCATACTCCTGGAAAATCTTCAAAATAGGAACTCCGGTATTTGGCGTTATCTGCATCTCCCCAGAAATATATAGGCATCGAAGGCATTGGTTTGGTAACCACCATTTCCCCAACTTCATTGGCTGGTACGGGCTTCCCATTTTCGCCCCAGCTTTCCATGCAACAACCCAAACTGCGGCATTGTATTTCTCCCTGATACACAGGCAACAGCGGGTTTCCGCCCACCCAAGCCGTGCAGACATCGGTACCGCCAGCCATGCTCGATAGCCAAAGGTTGGAATTGATGTTATGATACACCCAATTGTAAGCTTCAGGGGGTAAGGGCGAGCCCGTGGAGCCGATACTGCGCAGCGCGCTGAGGTCGAAAGTGTCTTTGGGCACGATACCGGCCTTCATACAGCCGACCAAAAACGGAGCGCTGGTACCAAAATGGGTGATTTTTGCTTTTTCCGCCAAATCCCAGAGCCCGTTCATATCGGGGTAGCCGGGGCTGCCATCGTACAGCACGATGGTAGCGCCAGTTAGCAGTGCAGCCAATGTGAAGTTCCACATCATCCAGCCGGTAGTGGAATACCAGAAAAAGCGCTCGCCGGAATGGACATCGTTGTGGAAATGGAGGTATTTCAGGTGCTCCAGCAGGTTGCCGCCATGTCCGTGCGTGATGGCTTTCGGAATACCCGTCGTGCCGGAGGAATACAACACCCAAATCGGGTGAGAAAAGGGTAGGGGTGTAAACGTCAATTCAGCCTTTTTATGGGCTTTTTGAATGCTGTCCCAACTTACAACCGCTTTATCCACTTTTTCCAAGCTTGCCTTTGCATTCAAATAAGGTATCAATACCACCTTTTCTACGGAGGGTAAAAGCTTACAAAGCTCTGCGACAGTATCCAGTTTATCGAAAGACTTTCCACCATAGCTGTAGCCATCTACGGCGATCAAAATACGCGGCTCGATTTGCGCAAAACGATCTGCGACGCTTGCCGCGCCAAAATCAGGGGAACAACTGGACCAAACAGCGCCAATGGATGCGGCAGCCAACACAGCAACAATGGCATGCGGCGTATTGGGCAGATAAGCCGCTATTCGATCGCCTTGTTTTATCCCAGATTCTACCAAAAAAGCGGCGAAAGCAGCTGTTTGCTGTTCCAATTCGGCCCAGCTTATTTCTGTAATTTCCGAGCTTTCATTTTTGAAAATAATGGCAGGCTGACTGTCGTTTTTTTGCCTGAAAATATGTTCGGCATAGTTCAAAGTGGCACCTTCAAACCATTGGTAATCAGGCATTTTGTCCCCACTCAATACGGAACTATGGGGCGTATGGCTGATTATTTTGAAATAATCCCATTGGCTTTGCCAAAAGGAACTCAGGTGGTTGCACGACCATTGCTGCAAGGCTGTATAGCTGTCGAAATCAATGCCTTTTTCTGTGCGCAACCAGGTAATGTAGCGGTGTAAGTGGCTTTTTTTCTGCGTTTCTGGCGTAGGTTGCCAAAGACGCTTTGGTGTGATGGTGCTGGTTTCGGTCATGGTGTTTAGTTTTGTGCAACAAAGTTCTCAAAAAAAGGGGAATATTGATGCATTTGAACCGAACACATGTTGCTTTTAGTTTAGTTGGCAGCTAAAAATCTTCAAGTTGCCTACCTTCGTGACGAAAATACCGCTAATTCGAATAAAATTATCTAACAATTTCTTTCCATGAAAACAAGCCATTACTTCCTGACTTGCCTGCTGGCAACTTGCTTGCTTTTTTCCTGCGAACCAGCGAAAAAAGCGGTGGCCACCCCTGCCAACCCTACGAATCCCAGTCTCCCATCCGGCGATGATGGTATCATTGAAGTGTGCATTCTCCAAATGAATGATGTGTATGAAATTTCCCCAGCCCCTTCTGACGGCCGGGGAGGTTTGGCACGGGTTGCAACCATCCGTCAGGAATTATTGGCTAAAAATCCCAATACCATTACTGTTTTGGCTGGGGATTTTATCAGCCCTTCTGTTATTGGGACACTTAAATATGATGGAAAGCGCATCCGTGGCAAACAAATGATAGAAGTACTTAACACCCTTGGCCTTGATTGGGTGGTTTTTGGCAACCACGAGTTTGACTACGGCGACTTGCCGGACCTGCAAGCGCGTTTGGATGAGTCAAATTTTACCTGGCTTACGGGAAATGTACGTTTGAAACCGCCAGCTGTCAGCCCTGGAACGACGAGTTTTACCCAGCAGTTTTTTAAAAACAAACCCGGTGGCGGCGCTGATATTTGCCCTGACAATCAAGTTATTACCTTAAAAGACAAAGACGGCACTACGCTCAATCTTGGCATTTTCGGAGTATTGATCAATTCAGGGAGACAGCCCTGGGCAGTGTATAGCGATTGGATGGAATCGGCACGCAAGAGTTATGGCGTATTACAGCCCAAAACTGATGTCGTAGTAGCGCTTACGCACCTGGATGTGGCAGACGATAAAAAACTGGCGGCATTGCTTCCTCAAATCCCCCTCATTATGGGCGGCCACGATCACAAGAATCAAATACATAAGGTCGGAACCACCGTAGTAACCAAAGCAGATGCCAATGCTAAAACGGTATACGTGCATACCTTGCGATACGACAAAAAGAAAGGCACTTGCACTGTAAAATCTGAATTGCGAAAAGTGGATAACAGCATTGCTGATGAGCCCAAAACAGCAGCCGTTGTTGCCAGGTGGGAAAAAATCAAAAATGAAGCCCTCATCAAGGATGGCATCAATCCGGATAATGTGGTTGCGAAACTGCACAAACCGCTCGATTGCCGCGAAGGCTTTAGTCGTACCCAACAAGCACCCATCGGCGCAATGATTACCGAAGCGATGTTCGTTGCTTCGCGAAACAAACCGGACTGCGTTATCCTCAACAGCGGTTCCATTCGTGTAGACGATGTGTTGACCGGCAGTCTGACCGAATTGGATATTGTGCGTATCCTGCCCTTCGGCGGTGCCATGGCAGAAGTTGAAATGACTGGTGCGCTCTTGCTAAAAACGCTCGATGCCGGGTACACCAACAACGGCAATGGCGGTTATCTCCAATTGTATCGAGTTCGCCGCGGCAATGCCGGGAAATGGTTTATTACCGAGAAAGCCCTGGATGTCAACAAAACCTATCACGTCACACTGCCCGATTTTTTGCTGACAGGAAATGAGTCCAATATGGATTTCCTAGCTGCCAAATTGGACGACAATGGCAAGAGTACCAATCCAGGCATGTCCAAAATTATTAAGCCAGATCCAAAAGATAAAACGGATATTCGGAATGATATTCGCCTGGTATTCATTCAATATTTGAAATCGGAGTAGACCAATAACGAAGTTTTGCAACTTTCCCGTCTAAAAATCATCAATTTCAAAAACTACGAAAGTCAAACCCTCGACTTTTCGCCGCGGCTCAATTGCCTGACGGGTTTGAATGGTATGGGTAAAACCAATGTGCTGGATGCGGTATTTTTTGTATGCCTTTGCAAAAGCCATTCCGGGCTGAATGATCGGAACCTCGTGCGGCACGGGGAAGACTTTTTTCGCCTGGAAGCTCAATTCAAATCAGGAAAGGAAAAATCGAAGGTAGTGGCCAAGTATCAATTGGGTGGCCGAAAAGAATTTGAACGGAACGGCAATGCTGTGGAACGATTGTCCGATCATATAGGGCAATTTCCGGTGGTTATGATTGCGCCGGATGATGTGTCGCTGGTGCAGGAAGGCAGCGAGGATAGAAGGCGCTTTTTGGACACGACCTTGTCCCAGATTTCTGCGGATTATTTGCGCAACTTGGTGCAATACAATGCGCTGCTCAAGCAACGAAATGCTTTGTTGAAGTTATTTTTCGAACAACGGCGCTTTGATTCTGTGTTGCTGGAGAGCATCGACAGGCAAATGCCAGGCCCGGCAAAGGCTTTATACGAACAACGCAGCAGTTTTGTGGAACAGTTCAAGCCTTATTTTGCTGATTTCTATGCGGCCATTTCCGGGAGTCGGGAGGCAGTAGATATGACGTATCAGTCCGATTTGAGCAAGGGCGTGTTGGATGAATTGTTTCAGCAGAGTTTGGAAAAAGACCGGGTATTGCAGCGCAGTACGGTGGGCCCACACCGGGATGACCTGCTGCTGTTTATGGATGGATTACCCGTGAAAAAATTCGCATCACAAGGCCAGCTTAAATCTTATTTGCTGGCGCTGCGTTTGGCGCAATATGAGGTACTGCGGCAGCAAATAGGGCAAACACCGATCCTTTTACTCGATGATATTTTTGACAAACTGGATGAAACGAGGGTACGGCAGTTGGTGGGGCTGCTCATCGAACGCGATTTTGGGCAGGTGTTTGTCACGGATACCCAACGCAGCCGCATGGAATCAGTAGTATCCTCCTTTGATGGGACCTACAAGATGTTTGAGGTTGACAATGCAGTGGTGCAGGAAGTGACTTCTATAATTGTACCCTCTGGGGAAGCGCTTAATCCACCGAGCCGCTGATCTGCAGCTTGTCGGGCTTTCGCTGTTTATTGAAAAATACGGTAATCTTTTTGTTGAAATCACCAATTTTGTAGGCATCATATTCAATGCTTACTTCGCCCGTAGCCCCGGCTTCAATGGGTGCTTCCGTCCAACGTGCAGCGGTACAACCACAAGATGTGCGCACGGTCTGTAACACAATTGGGCCTGTTGTAGTGTTTTTGAACTTGAAAACGTGCTCCACAGGGCGTTCGCGTCTGATATTCCCAAAATCATGTTCCTTGGGTGTAAGCCATTCAACTACTTTTACAGGCGGGGTGGCATTTGCAACACCAGTTCGCGTTGAGATGGAGATGCTTAATAAAACGCAATTCAAAAAGGTCCAGAACATGGATAAATTGTTTGTTTTTTTTCCAAAAGCTCACTTGTGGAATTAAGACACCAAAAGTGTAACCTTTGTTGCCCAACCTGTGTCAAGTGCTTCATTCGTGCAAAAGTGCATCATTTCAAAACAAAAATCACCATTCAATGAAATATCTACTTGGTTTCATGTTGCTGGTCGCCATTTTCGTGGTGGGCAAGCGCTCTTGTCATTTAAATAGTTTTGGGTTTGGTATTAAGGGCTCAGGTCCCGCTCAAACAGAATCGCGCAGCGTGCGGGATTTTCATGCTGTCGACCTGGATATTGCAGGCGATGTAGAAGTTCGGGTTGGCGATTACAACGTGGAAGTACAGGCGCAGGGAAATATTTTGCCCTTGCTCAAAACTGTTGTGGAAAATGGCTGCTTAAAGATTTATTTTGATGAAAGTGTGTCATACACCGAGAACCTTAAAATAATAGTCACCGCACCTGCTTTCGACGCATTTACAATTGGTGGCAGTGGCGAAATCCGCGTTTTATCACCTTTGGAATCGGATAAAATGGCCATTGACATCGGTGGCTCAGGCGATGTATTTTTGTCACAGGGGAATTTCAATACCTTAAGCTGCATTATTTCTGGAAGCGGGGAGGTAGAACTGGGTGGCAAAGCCAATTCCGCCCAGGTGAATGTCAGCGGCAGCGGCGAAGTACGCGCCAAAAACATGGAATTTAACAGCCTGGATGCACAGATTTCCGGTTCTGGCTCCGTTTCAGCCAATGTAATACAGACCTTGAAAGCGGATGTTTCTGGCTCTGGCGATGTGTTTTATTTGGGTAGCCCGAGCTTGGAAACGAATGTTAGTGGTTCTGGGGAGGTGTCGAGGATGTAGCGCCCGTTTTTAAACACGTATATTTTTTTTCACACATAGACACATAGGGACATAGAAAACATAGCATGACAAACACGACATAAATTTTCTCACACCAAGTCACAACGACACAAAGTCGCGTTGCTATCGGTCAGAAACCGTTGAAAGCGCCAAGAGCGAAGCCTTTTTCGTTGTGGCGTTGTGCGAGATATTTTTTAAGTCGTGTTTGTCGTGCTATGTTTTCTATGTCCCTATGTGTCTATGTGTTAAAAAAAATTACGTGTTTAAGTACACCGAGACCTCATCACCGCCAAGCTCAAACCGCTCCTTCAGCCCCACACCCGCAGACAGCCTCGGCGCCGCAATACCAGCGCCCAACCCCCGCGAACTTTCAACCACCCGAATCTCGTCCCAAAGCCCCAGATCAATAAACTGCTGCAACACTTGCGCTCCGCCCTCCACCATCAACGAAGCGCAATTTTCCTGTTGTAGCTTTGCAATAACATCCAGCAACGACACAGGCCCATTGCCTGGGACAAAGGTTTTATTTGGCGCTAATCCTAGGCGAAAAGCCCCAAAAACCAGCGTTGGTTCTCCATCGTTCAATAAATGCCGATCGAGCGGCACCGAGCCACTGCTATCCAGCAGCACCCGCAACGGATTTTTACCAAAATAATGCCGAACATTCAAGCGAGGGTCATCAATCGTTGCGGTAGATGCCCCAACCAGGATGGCATCTGATTCGGCACGCCAGCGGTGTACCAATCTTTGTACCAATTGGCCTGATATAGCAGTTCTTTCCCCCTTTTTGCCCAGAAACCCGTCGTTGCTCTGGGCCCATTTCAGGATGATATAAGGTCGTTTTTTTGTGATCCAGGTAAAAAAGATGCGGTTGAGCCACAGACCTTCTGCTTCCAATACGCCTTCGACCACTTCAACACCCGCTGCTCGAAGCTTGGTCAACCCTTTTCCGGCCACCAAGGGATTTGGATCCGCATTTGCCACCACAACGCGCGGCACCTTATTTGCCAAAACCAAATCAACGCAAGGGGGAGTTTTGCCAAAATGGGAACAAGGCTCCAGCGAACAATACAACGTCGATTTTGAAACAAGTGCTTGGTTTTCAGCAGATACAGCCGCAAAACAGTTGACCTCTGCATGTGGCTGACCATAAGACTGGTGCCAGCCTTCTCCTATTATTTTGTTATCACAAACCAGTACCGCACCCACCAGCGGGTTGGGAGACACATGTCCCGCTCCCCGGAGGGCGAGCTCAAAGCAGCGGTGCATAAAATTCTCCATTATTAATGTGATAATTCGATAATGAGGTAATTTGATAGTGGGCTTCGAGGGAGCATTTGTGTGGAAATGGAGGCAGGGGATTTGTTTCACATTGCGCCACAACGCCAGCGACCGCACTCCTCACTCATCACTCATCTCTCACAACTCCCAAAGCTTTGCTCATTTCTTGTTGTAATAGCTCGGCCTCCATCTTTGCCTTTTCGGCAAAATCAGTCCCACTAGAGGCGTAAATAATACTCCTCGCGGAATTTACCAACAAACCGCAGTCTTTGGTCAAGCCATATTGGCAAATAGCTGCCAAGTCGCCCCCTTGTGCGCCAACGCCGGGCACTAGCAGGAAATGCTCGGGCGCAAGCTCCCGCACGCGCAAGAAAGCTTCCGGGTGTGTGGCACCAATCACAAACATCATATTATCTGGTGTTCCCCATTTTTGGGCTGTTTGGAGCACCGACTCCCACAAGGTTTGGCGGGAATCTTCGAGCCAGGAGCGCTGAAAATCTCCGCTGCCTTTATTGGAGGTTAGGGCCAGTACGATGGCCCATTTGTCGGGATGACTTAGAAATGGCGCTACACTGTCTTCACCCATATAAGGTGCCACTGTGACTGCGTCGCAGCCCAATTGGTTGAAAAAAGCCTCGGCGTACAGGTTGCTGGTGTTGCCGATGTCGCCACGCTTGGCATCGGCAATGATGAAATGTTGATCGCCTATGTATTTGACCGTTTCATGGAATGTTGTCCAGCCCTTGGGGCCGAGTGCTTCGTAAAAAGCCAGGTTGGGTTTGTAGGCGACACAGAGGTCGCGGGTGGCGTCAATGATTTGTTTGTTAAAGGACAGGATGGGATCACTTTCTTTGTGCAGGTGTTGGGGAATTTTCTGCAATTCGGGGTCGAGCCCGACACAGAGAAAGGATTTTTTCCGAAAGATTTCAGCGATAAGGGTGGCTCTGTTCATGGGACAAAGGTAGCGCCTGTGTTTAAGCCTTATTCCCAGGATTGCATTTTATTCGCAAAAAAATCGCAATTTTTCCGGGATCAGCTCGTTTCCCAAACCTGAAAAAGATACGCCATACCATGATTGTAAAATTCAAATTTCTTGCCCTTTTCTGCCTTTTCGCCTTGTATTTGCCAAGCGCGATTGCCCAACCCAAAACCAAACCATTAGAAAAACTCAGTGCTGAAAGCATCAAAAAGCTTAACGGCATTGAAGATACCCTGGGGGTTTTGGCTTATGCTGTGGTCAATGACTCCATTGAACAAGAGCGTTTTGCTGCCTGCAAGGTGCTTATTACCTCTTTGGTACGGGCGCTGAAAACGGAAAATTCCTTCAAATATCCTTTTAGTCGCCTAAAAAGCCTTTCCATCATGGCACCGCCTGACAGTAGTTTTCGGATTTTTACCTGGCAACTATTTGTCAATGACTCAACGTACCGCTATTACGGCACCATTCAGATGAATCAGAAGGAGCTCAAACTGTTTCCGTTGATCGATCGAAGTTTTGAGATGGAAGTTCCACCCACTTACGAACAACTCAGTAACGACAATTGGTACGGGGCCTTGTACTATAATATTCGGCAATTTGACAGCAAGGAGGGTAAGAAGTATTTACTGATGGGATACGATGCCTTTGAGTTTTTTGAGCGGCGTAAAGTTATTGACGTATTGAGCTTTGATGAAAAAGGCAGTCCTGTTTTTGGAGCGCCTGTATTTGCGCGCGACAAGCCTAAACCAGGACTAAAAGAGCAACGTTTGATTTTTGAATATTCCGCTGCGGCCTCGATCCGGGTGAATTGGGACGAACAGTACAAAATGATCCTGTTTGACCACTTGATTGCATTTCCGAGCCCCTATGGACGCGGTATGACCGCCGTGCCTGACGGCAGCTACGATGGACTTAAATTCGAAAAAGGGCAATGGAAGTTTATTGATAAGGTGTTTAATGATACGCAAGAAGAGCCTCCTTTCCCGGAGCCTATACTCGATTCTCGCAAGGGGAAGGATATTACTGGTAAAGCAAAAAAAGATAAAAATTGAAAAAATATAAATTGTAAATATTTGATTATTAATTAATTGAAGTATGTTTCAAAGATAGTTAGCTTTATTTTGGACATCGTTAACAGCGCAACACTAGGGAATAATGGTCTTCGGCTACTACTTTTGTACCATCAAACTTAATTAACAACAACAACAACATTTCATAAAACGATTCTTTCGATGAAACAACTACTCTCTATTTTCGCTTTCGTTGTTCTTGGTGCCTTCGCTGCAAAAGCTCAATCTGCAAACGGCCCAGTAATGACTTTCCCTACTACTACAGTTGATTACGGTAAAATTGAAAAAGGCAGCGACAAGGTTCGCAAATTCGCTTTCACCAACACTGGTAACGAGCCTTTGATCATCAAAACGGCTAAAGGATCTTGCGGTTGCACTGTTCCTACTTACCCACAGGAGCCAATTATGCCTGGTGAAACAAAAACCATTGACGTAAGCTACGACACCAACCGCCCAGGTGCTTTCACCAAAACGGTTACGCTTACTACCAACGAAAACCCTGATACACATACGCTCACGATCAAAGGTGATGTGCTTGTACCACCAGTTCAAGAAAGTGTACCAGCAGGCAACGGTGGCATTAAGCAATAATAATTCGACTGATTGATTTTTGGTTTGACGATACGAACCCGACCGGTGTAAACTGGCCGGGTTTTTTAATGAAGCTGCACCTTTTTTAAAGAATAGGGGTCTTTTGATGCGTTAAAGATTTTGTCTGAAAAAATCATATTATTGATAAAAATCCTTTACTTTCGTCCCATCATTGAAAATAAAAACACATGAAGCAAAAACGTACCTTGAAATCATTGCTGGTTATTGCATCCATTTTCAGCCTTTTTGCATTCCTTTTTGTCAACATCGATGCTAAATTTGGCAGTAAGGGCAAATCTTTGGTAAAATCGGAGTTTGCCCAGACG